>ENA-UPTF01000994-UPTF01000994.1-marine-metagenome-genome-assembly--contig:-NODE-994-length-18845-cov-3.929827_pt1 | contig 18845 bp, 15 predicted proteins | sample MGYA00238166_ERZ767019 | MGnify/ENA primary metagenome ERZ767019 (study PRJEB28930, sample SAMN06266391) | marine metagenome | isolation source: Sea water from 250 m depth | place: Atlantic Ocean | study...
TCGTTTGTGCCCCCATAGATTTTTTGAACTCGGGCATCAGCATAGGCACGTGCTATCGGGTATTCGAGCATGTAGCCATAGCCCCCAAAGAGCTGCAAACATTCATCGATGACTTCGCACTGCATCTGGCTGCTCCACCACTTAGCCATGGACGCGGTTGTTGCATCGAGTACACCATCGCGCTGAAGCTCAATACAGTGATGGATGAATGCCCGCGTGACCTCAAGTTTCGTTTTCTGTTCGGCCAATTTGAAACGGGTATTCTGGAATTCAAAAATCGATTTGCCGAATGCTTTTCTTTCTTTCACGTATTCCAAGGTCTGCGCAAGTGCAAAGTCCATGTGGCCCAGCGCACCAATTCCAATCGCAAGTCGCTCCCAAGGCAGTTGGTTCATCAGTTGATAAAAACCCTGACCAGGTTCAAGACCCAGAATATTTCCTTCCGGGACAAGCATATCGTCAAAAAATAGTTCCGAGGTGTCCTGGCCCTTAAGGCCGATTTTGTCCAGATTCTGGCCGCGACGAAATCCGTCAACCTGATCTGTCTCAATCATCAGTAGTGACACGCCGTGCGCACCTGCGTCGCGTTGTGTCTTTACGACCAGGCAGATCAGGTTTGCCGTCTGCCCATTGGTGATAAAGGTTTTGGAGCCGTTGACCCGAAAAAAACCATCCTCCAGCACTGCATGCGTCTCTACAGACTGCAGGTCCGAGCCTTGTCCGGGTTCGGTCATAGCCAGAGCAGAGATACTCTCTCCCGACACCAATTGTGGCAGCCAGCGCTGTTTCTGTTCTGTCGTCCCATAGGCGAGTACGTACTGGACAACGATCGTATGGATCACAAAACCCCAGCTAAAGTCTCCAGAAAGTGCTTGTTCGTACGTCGTGACGACGTCAAAGGTAATCCCAGCGCCTGCACCGCCATACTCTTCAGGAATAGCTGCCCCGAGTATCCCGGCCTCCCCAGCGAGGCGCCAAAATTCTAGATCGACATAACCCTGTTCATTCCACCGCGACACATGCGGGATATATTCACTGGTTAGAAAACGCCTCACAGATTCAGCATAAAGCTGATGTTCTTCGGTCATCCACGTTGGAGACTGCGTGTCAATGTGCATCTGTTTATCTTCCTTGATAGTTTGGTGCACGTTTTTCTGCAAACGCGCGTGGGCCCTCCACCGCATCCTGAGTACGCATCACGCTATTGAATAGTTGGAGTTCCAAGTTCATCGCCTCGTCAAATGGCAGGCTGGCACCCTCTAGGATAGCGCGTTTGGCAGCACGTAGTGCCACCGGTCCACGAGCAAGTAACGTATCGGCCAACGCACGGGCTTCGTCCATCAGCTTAGCAGCGGGAACGACACGATTCACCAGGCCTAGCTGGTAGGCCTCGTCGGCTGTAATAGGGTCACCCGTTAAGATCATCTCCATGGCACGGGCTAGAGGGATAGAGCGAGGCAATCTCTGGGTTCCACCGCCACCCGGAATGATGGCCCACTTCACTTCAGCAAGACCCAGCCGGACATGATCCGCTGCGACTCGTAAGTCGCAAGCGAGCACCATTTCCAGCCCACCCGCAAGAGCAACACCATTAATGGCGGCAATTATGGGTTTATCAGTCGTAAAGTTTCGGGTGATCCCACCAAAGTTCCAGTCGTCCATGACACCGTTACCCTGCGCAGGTATCAACGTCTTAAGGTCGGCACCGGCAGAAAACGCTTTATCGCCTGCACCTGTAAGAATAGCCACCCAAAGATCGTCATCGTCACGAAACTCGGCCCAGATTCGATCGAGTTCGGCATTGTGTGCCATATCAAGCGCATTCATCGCCTCGGGACGGTCAATAGTGATGACAGCAAGGCGGTTGTTTATTTCAAATCCTATACTCATTTCTTTTCCTCTCTCCAGTTCCCACAGTACCTGTTATCACAGATTCCAGACAAGGCCACGAAAAAATTACGTGATCGTGTGACCAATCGAGCAACCTGTCCGAACCTGTAAAGTATTCGGTACAAGTCTCGCATCTTTATTGATTTTGAGACTCTTGTATTGTCCAGAACAATCCAACGCCAGTCAGGGCGCAAACAACAGAGACACAGTAACTCAAAATGTAACCTCCAGTCATATCGTAGAACACACCCGAAAGTAAAGTACCACTCATACCTCCCAGTCCAACACCCATGGTCATGGCACCGTAAACTGCACCAAGTCCTTGGCCCGAGAAGGCTCGGGACACCAGTACAGACACGATGGGACCCCTGGCACCTTGGCTCAACCCCAACGGCAAGATTGCCAAGACTAGCAATATCATCACCGGGTTCATGCTCAAGCAAATCAAGAACAAGAAAGCTGTGATGCTCATTGCATAAGACACAGTAGCAACGCGTTTCATACCGAAATGAGTCGCCAACCAACCAGTTCCAGCAATTCCAAAAACCGTTAGAAATCCGTTTATGCTGAAGGCTAGGGAAGCCACCGTCGAATCAAATCCTACCGACACAAGGTAAGCCACCAACTGCGGTCCAACAAGGTACATTGCTACAGCTGTAATAAACATAATCATGAATAACAACCAGAACACCTTAGTTTTGAGTGCGGCTCGCAAGTGCCCATCCTTTGAGCCGTGTGGGGACATACCGGCGTCAGAATGCGGTGGTGTTTCGAACTGTAGTTTTTTCCATGGTAAAGCGAACACAATGACAGCCACGGCGCACAAAATTAGTCCCAGAACCCTGTAAGTCTCTCGCCATCCTAAAATCTCAATAAGTTGATTTGTAATCGGCACCCACAGAATGACACCCGCACCCAACCCAGAATAGACAATACCAATTACTGGTGACAGTTGACCTGCACGAGGTCCCTGATACCAGCGCGTGACCAGAACTGTGGCTGTCGTCATGCCGATTGCCGTCATCGCAATTCCGGCCATCACGCCAGTAGTAACGTAAAAATGCCAAGGCTCAGTGCCAAACTGAGCTAATAAAAAGGCAAAGCCGTAAATCAAAAGGCCAGAGGTATATACCGCCCGCGGGCCAACCCTGTCGACGAACCAGCCAATTACCACCGCAGCAAGGCCGTGTGTTCCCATATAGATCGCATAAATTCCCGCTAATGTCGTCCGTGTCCAAGCCATCTCTGACTCGATCGGCAACAGGAACACAGCGAAAGTTTCGCCGATACCACGTGACAAAGCATTCATCACAAAGGCGAGTATCACGACTAGCGTTGCGGTTTCACGCAAGCCGTGACGCGTGGATGAATCAGACATCTCGATTGTTAATACCTTTTCACCTAAGATTTTTCGGCTATCGAGACAGATCTTGACGGGTGAACAAATCAGCTAGTTGGCGGATTAAGTTCCAGTGGCTTGAGCCGTTGCAGCGCTTCAAGCAATGCATCATCAATTGGCCAGCGATCAATATCTGGAAATTCAACGACTGAATCTAACGTTGCTTGGACATCCTTTTCAACAATGCCAATAGTGTTATCTGGAGAATACCCTTCGTCCGACCAATCGATCTGGTCAATATGATCGGCAAACCAATTTGCGCCTGAACTATTTTTCATTACCTCCAGCAGATTACGCCGATCTAGACCCAACGCCTGCGCCATACCAAGCACACGATGGGTTGCCACTATCGAAGAAGCTGCACAGTAATTATTTAGCACCTTGGTTGTCATGCCCATACCAACGTCACCCAAACGAAAAAGGCGGTTACCCACGACCTCCAACATTGGTATCAAGCGATCGATAGCTGCATCTGGGCCACCGATCATAAAAGAAAGCGTTCCCTCTCTTGCACGATAAGGCGCACCACTCATCGCAGCGTCAACTAAACTGGTTTGTGTGGGTACCTCTGTCAGAAGCTGCCGGATAAAACGTGGGGAGACAGTTGAGCTAATTACCAGAATTTCAGGCGGGCTATCCCCCTCAACAATGCCCTGGGCTTCGCCGAAAAGCAATGATCTTGTCTGACTAACATCACGAACCACACTGATCACAATATTGCATCGCCGCGCGAATTCGACAGCATCTTCTATCATATACGCAGCAATCGCACCGAAATCAGACCGTGGGCGTACATCATGAACCCACACCTCAAAACCAGCCGTCAGTAGACGCGTGGCAATTGGTTCCCCCATTGCACCACAGCCCGCAATACCGATCACCTCTTTTGCCATTTGCCGAATTCCTCCAATTCTTCGGTTACAAAATAGACTTAGTCCATTGTGGAACCATGTTCGATGTTCTTGACTATCTGGGTATCTATCTGAAAGATCAAAGACGATGTTAATCCTGTTGCGGTCAGAACAGGGCAGTGATGGGCGGTATGTGTCGAGCTGTCCTGAACCTGGTACAACGCGAGGATAATCATGACCTCTGCAAGTACTGGGTCCTGGACTGTCTCTTCAGGCGATCAACGCGTAACATATTGGGCCAGAATAGCATACGCTGCTACACGGGCCGATAAACCCAACACTAGTTGGCACAGTCGCCGGACTCAGCTGAGAAGATTAGAGAATAGTTAGACGTCAACCACTCAAAGGAGAATCGAATGGCTACCAATCGAAAAGTGATTATTACCTGCGCAAGTACCGGATCAATTCATACGCCTACCATGTCTGAGTACCTGCCACTGACACCAGAGCAAATTGCCGAACAGTCGATCGCTGCTGCAGAAGCCGGCGCCGCGATTCTTCACCTACACGCCCGTGATCCTGAAGATGGCCGCCCAACACCAGATCCAGATGTCTTCATGCAATTCCTACCACCGATTAAAGAAGCTTGCGACGCTGTTATTAACATAACGACTGGTGGGGGTCACGGTATGACCGTGGACGAACGCCTCGCAGCACCGCTTCGAATCAAACCTGAAATGAGTTCACTTAACATGGGCTCAATGAACTTCGGCCTGTTCCCCATGCTGGCACGGTACGACGAGTTTCGATACGAATGGGAACGGGCACATCTTGAGAATAGTCGAGACTTTATCTTTAGAAACACATTCAAGGACATTGAATACATACTAGAGGTTCTCGGTGAAGGCTGTGGTACTCGATTCGAGTTTGAATGCTACGATATCGGTCACCTCTACAATCTCGCCCACTTTCTAGATCGTGGTCTGGTTAAGCCCCCCCTATTCGTTCAATCAATATTTGGAATTCTCGGTGGAATTGGCGCTGATCCTGAAAACGTAACTCACATGCGACGTATAGCCGACAAGCTGTTTGGTGACCAGTACATCTGGAGCATTCTGGCTGGGGGTCGACATCAGCTTCCGCTGGTCACAATGGGTGCAGTAATGGGCAGTAATGTGCGCGTCGGACTAGAAGACAGTCTCTATGCGGGCAAAGGGCGACTGGCGACGTCGAATGCGGAACAGGTTTCTATCATCCGAAGGATTCTCGAGCGACTCTCACTTGATATTGCATCACCTGATGAGGCCCGAGAAATGCTAGGCCTCAAAGGTGCCGACAAGGTCGCCATTTAGTGCGGTTATCCACTAGACCTTTCTGCAGTCCAACCCATCTGTCTTATAGCAATACCAGTTTGTTACTCTGACTCTAGCGATTGGAAGAAATAGATGACTACACCACCCATACAAAACATTGCGGTAATCGGCCTCGGCACCATTGGCCACAGCGTTGCGCAGGTTTATGCCGCAGCAGGTTGCACAGTCAAATGCTTTGATCCTGACCCCACAACTGGAGCCAGTCTTGCTGACCGTGTTCGAACAAATCTAAAACAGATGTCCGCCGCCGGGCTTTCAACATTGGATGACATTGAAACAATTGTGTCGAGGTTTGTGATTTGTGACAACGAAGCCGAAGCTGTTTCTGGTGTCGGATTTGTGTCTGAGGCCGCCGCCGAAGATTTAGCAATTAAACAAGCACTGTTCTCCAGATTGGAAAACCACATTGACCGTCACACCATACTTGCCAGTAACACCTCGACTTATCCAATGACGCAGATATCGCGAGATATGGTCCATCCGGACCGTGCCCTGGTGACCCATCCGTTTAACCCCCCACATTTGCTACCGATAATTGAAGTCGTGCCAGGGGAAAGCACCTCGGAACAGACAGTGTCTGCAGCAATGGCACTCATTGAGCATACGGGTAAAAAGCCGATTCGGTTAAACCGAGAAATGCCTGGATTTCTGATTAACCGAATTCAGATGGCTATGGTACGTGAGGTATGGGACCTGCTGGACCAAGGGGTCGCCTCTGCTGAAGATATTGATGCTGCCGTCCGTGGCAGCCTAGGCTTCAGGCTGGCTGCGATCGGTCCATTATCAGTGTGCGATTTTGCGGGGCTCGACATTTGGGCCAAAGTGTTTCGAAATCTAGCTACTGAAATCTCGGCGGATCACGAAATTCCCGCTACGGTACGCGAGTTGGTAGATGAGGGGCATTACGGCACTAAAACTAAGCGAGGGTTCTTCGATTACTCTGATAAAACAAGCCTGACAAATCGTACCGATGAGCGAGATCGTGGCTTCCTCGAGATCCTGAAACTATTTCACTCCAAGTGAGACTTTCGTCGCAAAGTCGAAGTGTCACAATCGGCGACGCGCTAGCTCAGCGCCTTCCACCATTACCTTCAGCTTTCGTCTTGCAATACCAATGTCAAGCGGCACCAGACCACAGTCAGGTGCCGCCTGGATCTGATCGGCCGGTAGATACTCAGCCGCCATCAGCAACCGGGCGGCAACTTGCTCAGGCTGTTCAATACGGTCAAATCCGAGTGCACCATTGTCGATACAGCCAAACAGCACCGTTTTGCTAGGGCACAGCGCCAGTAACTTCGGGTCGAGTCCGGACGCCTCAAACTCGAGCGCCAACTGGTCGACCTTTGAGTGTTCTAGCTCTGTCAATATGGCGGGATAAGCGTCAACGATCGGTCGTGGTACACCCGGCATTGGATAGCTGTAGCAGACATGGACACAGGTTTTGGCACGAATTCCTTCGATACAGCGATCCAGAGCTTCTATACCCCATTCGGCCACCTTGCCTGGGTAACGGCTGAACACCGGTTCATCAAACTGGATGACAGCGGGACCTAGCGCATCTAGCTCGCGGGCCTCGTCATTCAACGCACTGGCTATCGCCATCGCTAATGCCCGCTCATCTCCATAGTGCTGGTCAAGCGTTGAATCGACTACGGTCATGGGACCTGGCAGCGTCACTTTCAGAGGTCGACTGCTGTGTGCCATGGCAAATTCAAGCTCGTCAACCACGATCGGTGCATCTCGGGAGACCTCCCCCGTACAACAGCCGACCTCGGCCAGTCGTCGATTGTCTCTGACCCATTTCTTAGCTGGTGTGGCGTAGTCAAATCCACGCAGGCGAGCAACGATATGCGCCAAATAGGAGGTGCGACGTTGTTCACCATCGCTGATCAGATCTATATCGGCTTCGGTCTGGTCGTGGATCGCGACCCGAACAGCATCATCCTGCGCCTGTTTCAGTAGTTCTCCTTCAAAAAGCCATTTGGCCCCTTTTCCATGAACCTGTTTACCACTAGCATTTAAAGGCAGTTTTTCCTGCAGCCAAGGGGGCTTGGGCAGACTACCAACCACGGTAGTTAGAAACGGACGGTTTGGTACTTCCATAGCAAGTTTCTCCAAACTAACGATATTCAGAAAGGCTGAATCTGGTGTTCTCCACTATATTCTGGCTATAAATTTATCGAATTATCTCCGCCCCAGTGTAACAATAACTTATACCAATTCGTTTACCGATTAAGAGTGTCCCATGGACCATTACAGTGCCATCTGCAAATCTCACCCTACCTCACTGCCCGAGACATTTAATTTCGGGCGTGATGTGGTTGATAACATGGCACAGAAAATGGACAAGATTGCTCTGATCTGGTGCAACGACCGCAACACAGAACGGGTACTCACTTTTCAGGACATCGCGGATAGCTCAAACCAGGTTGCGAATTGGCTTGTTGAACAGGGTGTCAGCCGGGGTGATCGCATCATCGTCATGCTTCCTCGAATTCCTGAGTGGCAAATTTGTCTGACTGCATGCCTCAAACTGGGTGCCGTACCGATACCCTGCATCACGATGCTCACAGAAAAGGACGTTGCCTTCCGTATGGATCATTCGGGCGCTGCGGCCGTAATCACGACGGGCGCGGAGACAGCCAAGTTTCAAACCTATCTCCCAACACTTAAAGCAGGACTTGCAATCGGTGGGGCTGTTGCCGGCTGGACGGATTATGGGTTAATCAGCGATCAGAACAAAAGATTTGAATGTTGTGATCTCGGTCTGGAAGAACCTGCCATCATGTACTACACGTCCGGTTCGACCGGTGACCCTAAAGGGGTATGTCACCCGACAAGAAGCCTTTACGCCTGGCGCTATTCCGCAGTGCACTGGTTGTCTTTAGAACCATCCGACATCATGTGGTGTACTGCCGATACTGGTTGGTCAAAAGCAGGAACGAGTATCCTGTTTGGCCCGTGGAGTCAGGGTAGTACGGTCTTATTTTATGACGGGCCATTTGAACCGCGGCGACGTTTTGAGTTGATCGAACGCTACCGCGTCAGCGTATTTTGCGCTGCAGCTACAGAACTTCGGCAACTGATTAAGCAAGACATCAGTGGAATCGATCTTTCTAACCTGAAGCACGCAGTCTCTGCCGGCGAATCGGTTAATCCCGAAATTATTGCATCCTGGACTACGCAGACCGGCGTACCATTGTTAGATGGTTACGGTCAGACGGAAATATTAATGACAGTGCTCAACTACCCCGGGATGCCGGTCAAGCCCGGTTCGATGGGACGTCCTTTACCGGGTATAGACACCGGCGTGCTTCGCACCGACGGTACCCTAGGTGGCCGAGGCGACCAGGGTGAGTTGATGATTCGTCTACCCAGTCCCCAGATGATGCTGGGCTACTGGAACGATCCCCAACGTTCTGCCAAGGCAATAGTGACACTGAATGGGTCAGACTGGTTCAAGACAGGAGACAACGTACGACAGGACACAGATGGTTACTTCTTTTATATCGGTCGAACCGATGACATCATCAGTTCAGCAGGTTACCGGATCGGACCACAAGAAGTCGAAAATGCCCTGATTACTCACCCTGCCGTTCAGGAAAGTGCAGTCGTCGGCCTACCCGATCCCGAACGTGGTGAAATCGTCAAAGCTTTCGTGGTTCTTACACAACCGGGTTCGCAACGCACAGATTCCGCACTGGTTACCGAACTGCAGACCCACGTTAAACGGACAACGGCTCCTTACAAATATCCCAGGGCGATAGAGTTTGTCGACGAACTGCCAAAAACAGTGAGTGGAAAAATCCAGCGTAACCTTCTACGGCAATCAACCCGAAGTTAGTACCCTGACCTCGATTATCAGACTGCAAGCGCCATACCAGCGCCATAAACGATATCCGCACCCCCCGCTGGTTCACCACCTTTCGTAAAGCCGATAGCATGCACTGATGCTATATCATAACTGGCTGCACTTCGGACAACGCGATACCCTTCGTTCTCTAAATCTTCATAACTGTATCGTGGAATACGCGCCGTAACCCTAATCGCATCGCTGGTTGCCGAAAACCGTGGAGCGAGAACGGCCTCTTGTGGAGCCATTCCAAAGTCAACCACATTGAGGATGACCTGTAACACACCCATTGCGATCTGAGTTCCACCAGGCGCTCCTAGTGCCAACAATGGCTGGTCATTATCAAAAATAATTGTCGGGCAGAGTGAACTGAACCGCGACTTCCCTGGTGCAATAGACCCTGCCCTACCAGGTCTTGGATCAAAAACACCCATACAACCGTTATACATGAACCCCATTCCGGGTGTAATTACACCAGACATCATGCCCAGTGAATGAGTCATTGAAACAATATTCCCAGAATGATCAACCGTACACAGGTGTGTCGTGCCTGGTGACTCGACCATATTCAACCGCTCAACATGCGCCTTCTTTCCTTGCGAGATAGCACTGGCGTGCTCACTCGCATAAGACCGACTAGTTAGTCTCTCGACAGGCACATCAATAAAACGAGGATCTCCGACATAGTTGTCTTTATCCGCGGTGGCTATCTTCATGGTTTCGGCAACCGTACGGATATATTCAGCGGAGTTGTGTCCCATTGCCTTCAAATCGAAGTGCTCAAGAATATTGAGCATCTCAATAAGCATGATGCCACCACCGGGCGGATTATTGGTCGCCACCCTCAAGCCTCTGTAGGTGCCCCACAACGGTTCTTGTCTTTCCGTCGCATAGTCTGCGAGATCATCGGCACTCAACAACGCACCGTTTTGCCGCATGTCTGAATCGATTTGTCGTGCAATGTCACCGGAATAAAAGATCTCCGCACCCGCTGCGGCAATCCGGCGGTAAGTCTCGGCCATGCCTGGATTGCGAACAATGCTGCCAACCGGCCTGACATGGCCTTGAGCAAAATACATCTCCCGCCCATCGGTAGAATAACCTAACCTATCCTCAATACTGACCCGACCCGGTAGCTGAGCACCTGTCCAGTAACTGTAAACACCGGGTGTGACGACGTAACCGTTGGAAGCTGTCTCAATAGCGGGCTGAAGTAGGTCCGCCCAAGAAGTTGTACCGAATCTCTGATGTGCTTCCCAGAACGCCTTCAGTGTGCCCGGGGTCGTAATGGACTGATAGCCGATATCGTTTAATGCGCCCTGAAGTACAAAACCAAAGCCGTCCTCAGTTTCTCCCAACACGATATCCTGCCACATTTCCGCTGTAGCACCGGCGGGGACCCGCCCATGAAAGTCGATACATTCGTGAACTCCAGCGTCCGGCAGGTAGAGATGCATGCTGCCAAATCCGGCAATACCGCACATCATCGGATCGACGACCGTTTGTACAAAAGCACAGGCAAGGGCGGCATCGACTGCGTTGCCCCCGGCACGAAGAATATTCGCACCAGCCTCTACAGCATCCGGTTGTAGGCTCACTATCATTGATCTGGACATGTCACACCCTCCATAAATCGATTTACTCGGCTAATCATACGTATACTCAAATGCTTCGACGTTGCGACGGTTAAATAATATTGTCACTAGGTGTGTTCAGTACGAATCTATCACCTCTTTCTTTCGGATTTGCCAAGTCAACAAGAAGGCCGCAATTGAGAGAACAACCATCCACACGAAAATATTGTGGTAGCCACCATACGCATCGTAGACAGCACCCCCCGAGTACGCACCGGCACCACCGGCTGCCTGATGTATCATGATAACAATCCCGGTTAGGACGCCCAAATTTTCTCGGCCGAAATATTTCTGTACAAACACAACGGTTAGCGGAGCAGTGATCCAAAAAGTGATGCCGTAACACAATGCGAATAAGAGAATAGTCGCCTGCGTCGGCACCATGATCACTAGCGCAAACACCACAATGCGCAACGCAAAACAGATTAGCGTGGGTAGAACGGGACCATAACGATCACACAAAAATCCTGTGCCCAGCACACCAATCAAGCCAAAAAGCCCCATCATTGCAAATAGATTGCCTGCCAATGAGGAGGTCAGACCCTGGTCAGTGGCAAATGCAACCACATGGGTGGCGACAAAAAAATCCTGTCCGCCACAAATTGCATAGATAGCAATCAAAATCCAAAACACGGGTGTAAAAACAGCCGTTGATACACTACCCTTAGGGTCAGCTGCACTACTGCTGTTGTTTCGATTGACATGGTGATCCGCAGTGGGGGAAATGCCAAGAAACAGTAGTGGCATGATCAGTAACAACCCAAGTCCTGCCAGGAGAATAAACGCGCCGCGCCAACCAATTACGTCAAGCTGCGCTGTCAACAACAAAATAATGACTAACTGTCCCACACCCATACCAGAAATCGCAATACTGTTGGCAAGACCGAGTCGATTAGGGAACCAACGACTGACCAGAACCCCAATTGGTGCCACAGAAGTCCCAGCATTTGCTAGTGCAAATATCACACCGTAGATCAAAATTGCCTGCAATGGAGTCTGAACCAGACCCATCAATGCAATACTAGCGCTAGAAACTAGCAACGCAAATATGAGCATCGCCTTAAGATTGTAACGATCCACTAGACGACCAATGAAGGGTAAGACCACGGCAGAAACAACCATGAATACGGTTACCGTCAGTGACAGCGTGGTGCGACTCCAATCCAGATCATTAGCCATTGGCTTAAGCGTTAGGCCAATCGTAAACCGGGATCCCCCATTAAACAGTAACAGCAAGAAAGCCAATATCAGTACAAACAGTGCTTGACCGCCTGGTATCTTGAAGTGTTTCACTTATCCGACTTCACCACGAAAAGATCACGTCTCAGCAGGCCATCAGCCAAGGCATCTCGACGCCTTTCCAGGTCAATAATTCGTCTTTTTACAGTCTCGGGTTCGGTAGACAACAACAATTCATCCTGATGGCTGCGTTCGGTATCAAGCCTATTTTGGGTTAATTGCAAAAATGACTGGGTGACATTCATGTCTTCAAGTACCGTCCAACCTGTTTGTTCCAGCAATGATAAATAACTGTCATCTGAAGCTACAAATTCAGGGCCGGCTTCAAGAGCGCGGCGGTAATCTGAGTCCGACAACCCTAGGGGGACTGAAATCACACTGAAAACCATCGACTTACTTGGACGTAGAACTTCTTGACAGGCCTGTAAGACAGATTTCTTATCCACTAGACAACAAAGTAGATCGGCATGACATACGGCATCGAAACTGTTGTCGATAAAAGGCAGTGCCGCACCCTCTGCCAATGCCAACCAGACGGATACATCGGAGGATTCCTTGGTCTGTCTTTGTTGAGCCATCTTCAACCCAAAAGCCGGCAGATCGACCAGAGTTAAATCACAGCCGGTTGTTTTGGACAAATACAGACCCGGCCAACCAGCACCCGAACCGACATCAAGTAGCCTAGAACCTGGACCAATCCCAAGTAGATTAGCCATAAGGTCTGCTTCTGATTTAGTAGTCCAACTACTGGCACCATAGTCGCAACCACAAACTCGCCGCTCAATTTTGAGCATTACCGGTTGATGAGCGTACTCATAATAATCGTCCATCCTGTAACGTTGCTGCTTTTCCGCTTCGGTCAACACTATCTAACTGACTCCATCTTTAATTTGAAATTAGGCTCTTCAACGGCGGCCGAGACACTACTGGACGAAGTGTTACCGTTCCGGTTATTCCAATTCCTAGTGCTCCTCCAATACATCCCAGACCCCACACCCCCCAACCTGGTGACAAGCTAAACCCAAAGACTTCTATGGCCAAAATGGAAGCCGCGGCAACGGCACTGACAGCTCCTAGAAATCCAGCAATCAAACCTAGTAATGCGAATTCAAAAAACTGGGTTAGCCACAAGCGACGGGCCGTCGCTCCTAGTGCCCGAAGTACTGCTGCATCGCGACTGCGTTCCGCTGCACTTGCCTGCACGGCCGCAGCCAACACGACGATACCCGCTAACAACGTAAACAAAAATACATACTGTACTGCAACACTAACTTCTCGAATAATTTGGCGAACTTGCTGCATCAAGGAATCGACATCAAAAACAGTAACATTCGAAAACTGTTTGATCAGGCGCATCGTAGAACCAGTTTTGTCATCTGGCTGGAAAAAACTAGTGATAAGTGTTCTAGGTTGGTCCACAAGCATAGAAGGTGTGGTAATAACAAAAAAATTAACCTCAAAACTGTCCCAAGCCACCTCACGCAAATTACTCACGCGACCAGTCACGTCAACGCCCGCTATACTGAAAGTCATCTCGTCTCCCAGACGTATGCCAAGAGTCTGAGCAAATTCTCGTTCTACCGATAGCAGGTGCTCTTTATGCTGATCCTCTGTCCACCAAGTTCCAGCCACAATGCGATTGGTGTGTGGCAGATCTTTTGAAAACGAGAGATTGAATTCTCTAGCGGCAAAACGTTGCGCCTGAGGAGTGGGGAAAGTATCCGGCACTACGGCAACCCTGTTATGCCTCACCCATCGACCTCGAGTCATCGAGTATAGGCCTCGTGTTGTCAGCTTCTCTTTTTCAAAGAATTGCACTAAGGATTCGCGCTGGGATGGCTGGATATCCGTCAGAAACCGATTGGGTGTATCTCGTGGGAGTGAGCTCGTCCATCCATCCATCAGCTGCGTACGCATGACTGTCACCATCAACATTGCGGTGATGCCAAGTCCAAAAGCGAGAATCTGCATTACCCCGACACCCCGCCGATTCCCTGCAGCAGATATGGCATATCGAGTAGTCGGACGTGATATTGGAACCTTCATGACCAGCGAAAGTATCAACCATCCACCAGCTGTCAGACCAAGTACCAAACAAACTATCAATCCTAGAACCCACAAAGTGAGGACCGTCTCATCGGCCTGCCAGAAAATTAATCCACCTATGGTTAACACGACTAGCCCAATCGTCAACCACGCGGACGGCGGCGACACACCTTCTTCGCCCCGCAAAATTCCTAATACTGAGACGTTTGGCAGTTTAAGTAATGGCGAAAATCCAAAACCCACGGCTGTGACCAACCCCACGATCACCCCGGCCAACAGTGGGCCTAATGATGGAGGAGCAAGTGATAAGCCAAGTTTTTCTTCAGCAAGAATTGAAAGCAGGGACTGCCCCGCATAACCCAGAAACCCTCCAACACAAGATGCCATGAGTGCAACCCGCATCAACCGGAAGACAAAAATTTTCAGAATATGTTTTTGGCTCGCGCCCAAGCAACGCATAACAGCTGCCGTTGCTGACTGTCGTCGGGTATAAAACCGTGCAGCAATAAATATACCGGCTCCAGCAACGATCACCACAGATATGCTCGCTAGCCCAAGATAACTTGACGCCCGCTCGAGTGCCGTTCTGACACTGGGTTGCGCATCCTTTACTGTGCGTCTTTGGAGTCCTGGAAGATCCTGTTGCTGCAACCACGTTGAAAACGAATTCAGTGTATCGCGAGTACCGACTAGTTGAATCCTGTAAATAGCCCTGCTAGAAACCGTTATCAAGCCCGTACCGTCGAGATCTGAAAGTGGAATCATTATTCTCGGCGCTGCCAAGCGCAAAAATGATCCGAAGTCATCGGGTTCAGTGATCAGGACGTTTGACACCAGAAAAGATTTCTCCCCTAGCTGCAGGTTGTGACCAACTCCGATTTGCGCCTCTGCAAACAAGCGTGAATGCGCCCAGACAGTTCCTGTAGCTGGCCCCAAACGAGCTGCGGTACTTAAACCATATGGTCGGTCAGCAATCTGAGCCATTCCTCGCAACGGGTAATGCTCATCAACAGCTTTGACTGAAACCAAGTGTGTTAATCCCTTGGCTGTCAGGATCATACTTGGAAATTCGACCTGTTGACTTAAGCCTAGACCTAAAGCCAAAGCTTGTTCGACTACTGCCAATGGAATTGGGTCGCGGGACTGGAGTACCAAGTCACCGCCGAGGCTCCGGGCGGCCCGGCTTTGCATTGCTTCCCATACACGCTCGTTAAAGATGCCCACCGATGTTACGGCGAAAACTGAAACGACCAGCGCCAAAGCAATTACCGGAAGACCAGCCTCACGCCAGTCTCGTCGAATGAGCCGCATGCTGTCAGTGAGAAATCTCAAGACACTAGTCGCCCACCGACACCTAGCGTCAAAATTCGATCACACCGGTTAGCCAATACCTCATCATGTGTAACCAGAAGCAGTGCACTTCCATACTGCTGACGAAGATTAAAAAACAGACCTGCTATTAGACTACTGCTCGTAGCGTCAAGATTGCCGGTCGGCTCGTCGGCAAACAGCACCTTCGGATTCACAGCAAAGGCACGCGCCAATGCTACTCTCTGTTGTTCACCACCAGACAGTTGCGATGGATAATGGTTCACCCTTTCAGACAGTCCAACCTGATCAAGCAAATCAGCGGCGGCCAATCGAGTGTGCTTGTCACCCGCAAGTTCGAGTGCAATTTCAACGTTTTCGATTGCCGTTAAGCCTTCCAGCAAATGAAAAGTCTGAAATACGAATCCGACATTCCCAGCCCGGAGTGCTGCTTTTTCGTCCTGGCTCAGCATACTGAGTTCTTTCCCAAGGAGTTGAACGGAACCTCCAGAAGGTTCCTCAAGTCCCGCCAACAGGCCTAGCAGCGTAGATTTACCCGAACCCGATGGTCCGACTATGGCAACCGCGTCGCCCGGCATAACCTGCAGGGACACCCTATCTAATATTGTTAATTCCCCGTCTGGTGTTGTTACTTGCCGGGAAAGATCTACTGCGGTGACAATTGGTTTCATGCTACGTCTATTCCTGCTTCTAATTGCATTATTTTTCCCAGTAAATGCCAACGCTGAAAATATTGTGATCCTCGGTGACAGCTTGAGTGCTGGCTACGGTATGGCTGTGTCCGACAGCTGGCCCGTACTACTACAGGCACGATTATTGCAAAAGGGCTTCGCGCACAACGTCATAAATACCAGCATCAGTGGGGAAACGGCAACCGGTGGTCGCAATCGACTATCGAACCTCATTAAGAAATGGAAGCCAAAGATCCTAATTCTTGAACTGGGTGCCAACGACGGTTTGCGGGGCGCTCCAATTGTAGCGATTCGTGATGATCTCGACCATATCATTAATCAGTCATTGGCTACCGGAATAGATGTACTTTTAATCGGTGTTCTCCTTCCAACCAACTATGGCACACACTACACTCAAGAATTTAGTATGGTTTACACCGAATTAGCTAAGCGTTACGAGTTGCCTTTTCTACCTTTTATCCTAGAGGGGATTCATGACCAGCCTCACTTAATGCTGGAAGACGGCCTACACCCATCATCTCTCGCACAACCGATTATTCTAGATAACATTTGGCCGACTCTTTCGCCATTGTTGAGCCAGCAGTGACCCCGGTCAATGCATATAACGTAAAGCCCCCTAACCGAATCTGGAACCGTCGCTCTAACTAGGGCTTGTTGGCTGTGTTAAAGATCAGACGCTAAACTCACGGTCGGATTACGTTTTCAGAATTAATACCAACGTAAGTTAAGGAGCATAACAATGTACAAGCTATACGGTAGCCTAGGCGCGGCCAGTCTCTCACCTCAGTGTGTACTTGAGGAAAGTGGACTGCCCTACGAATTTATCGAAGTCGATATTTCAGAAGACACGGAACGTGATCCAGAATACCTAAAGCTCAATCCTCATGGCCGAATTCCAACGTTAGTAATTGATGACCAAGTTATGATTGAGTCTGCCGCTATTTCGATCTATTTGGCTGACAAGCACTCTCATACACAGCTAAGCCCTCCTTTGGATCACCCCGAAAGATCGCGCTATTTGCAATGGATGGTCTACCTAACCAACACCTTACAGGAGACCCTGCTGCTAAAGATGTACAGCTCACTGTACACCGATGACCCACAGGGATACGAAGCGACTATATCTCGGGCAACATCAAAGCTGGATACGATTATGTCCTTTATTGAAAAGTCTCTTGACGTTACAGAGGGACCTTTCTTTCTAGGCAACGAACTTAGCACAGCCGATATTTATCTCAATATGCTTACTGGATGGGACCCCACGATTCAGGTCCGAATCCTGTCCTCGTCAACAACCGCCGACATACCGAAAAACCAGCGGTACACTAATATCGAACGTAACTATTCTGAGATGCTTAAGCGACCTGGAGTTGCGAAAACATTTTCTGCTAACGGCTATTGAATCTCTTAGGAGCCCGATAGTGGTCACTATAATTGCGGGAAATTCGCCACTGATTGAAGGTCTGCAATAAGACCCCACAATCAGTTCATAACTCCTCCCAAGTTTTTGGTCGCGTTATCCACTGCAGTAGCATCACCGCAGTAACCGTGATACTTGCGCCCATTACCTGCTGTGCAGTCAACCATTGTCCCAGAACGATGACCCCAAGAATCATAGCCCATACCGGCGAGGTGTTATCAATGATGGCAGTCTGCAGGGATCCAACCAGGTCGACTGCCTTGAATAACAATAGTGTGGCTACAACGTAGAAGACGGCACTGCCGCACAAAGCCAGCCATCCCCCAGAAGATGTCGGCCATGTTAGCTCAACAATAAATATGGACACAAAACTAACCACAGCGGTTGTACTCACCAACATGTACAGCATCATAATTTTTGCGGGTTGTCTTTCTAAAACCCGTTCACTAAGCAGTAGTAAAGCTGCCAGGCAGATAGCAGCAATAAAGGCAAGCGCAATACCGTTTCTGCCATCCCAGCCTACCAACAGCCTATCTGATCCAGCCAAGGTGGTAATCAGCCCAATAAAAGCCACTATCATGACACTCAGGCCAAAGTAAGAAAAATGACTTCGTCCCGTACGCCAAGTCCATACGGCAATCATTATCGGATAGGTATAGAAGACGAGTATTGCCAGAGCGACGGGGATGAAAAGAATCGATGCCAACAACAAATACATCTCGGCACACAGCAATACCCCGAGAGCCAGACAACGATACAGTTCATTCCGTTTTATAGAAACTTGAGAACCGGACAACCATACCGCCACCAGCAGACAACCTAACAAAACAGCAGCTCGGACTAGATTGAGCGCATGCAGATTTGCGCCAAAGTCATAAGCCAGCTTCGACAGTACGATATTCGACGAAAACGCGACGGCTGACATTAAGGCAGCGGCGCTACCTAACCAGAACCGGTAGCGGGTTGATACTGTATTACGCATCATGCGCATTTAAGAGTAATAGCTATTGCGGAACGATGGGTATCGTGACGTGTGGGGATGGGATCTAAAAGCATCCGCCACCAAAATACGTCCACTACCGCTTGATATACTTTTTTGATACTTCTCAGCCTCTTTAG
>ENA-UPTF01000995-UPTF01000995.1-marine-metagenome-genome-assembly--contig:-NODE-995-length-18788-cov-7.308589_pt1 | contig 18788 bp, 14 predicted proteins | sample MGYA00238166_ERZ767019 | MGnify/ENA primary metagenome ERZ767019 (study PRJEB28930, sample SAMN06266391) | marine metagenome | isolation source: Sea water from 250 m depth | place: Atlantic Ocean | study...
CGTAAGAAGTTATTTTATCTGTTAAATCAATCGATAGAATAGTTCCATTATCCAGGGACACTGCAGTTCCATTATCCCAGACAATAGTTCCATTAGCTTGGGGAGTCAGTGTAGCCAGTGTTGCTCCAAGACTATGATCAATAATACCGATGTTTTTAGTATTCGGGCTTTCTCCCCAGCCCGTTTGGCCATACTTGTGAATCGAAATTCCGCTGTTTAATGTGCTGTCTCCATCAACAACCAGTTTTAAGTTAATCTTATGACTGTTTGTAATTGTGGATGGAATATCAAAACGCAGGAAAGATATTTTATTATTGGAAACCTCCAGTTTTTTTATCTGGTAGGGAATGAGGCTCGTTTTGTCTGTAGTATCAACTGAGCGATCATTCAAGGGATAGATTTTGTCATCTGTCTTGAAGCTCCAGTTGCCGCCACTGACGCCGTCGACAGTTACAGACCAGTTATAGGTCCCACCTGGCTTAAAGGTTTGAAAATGAACATTATAGGGATACTTATATACAACAGTACGACTCACGCCCGGTCCACTTACAGTCAAAGTTGCCTCTGTATTGGAATAGTCCTTTTTATAGGGATAGTTCCATACCAGGCTGTAATCTATTGGGACGTCTACTGCTCCATCATTGGGAATGGGAACACTTGGATGAGGGTACCTGTATCCTGGGATCCAGTAGACTGAGTCACCATATTCATAGGCCCCTATGTCAGGTGCATCTCCTACATATTTGCGGTTCTGGCCTGAATATAAGGGAGGGTGACTTATAAATTTGCATTCCTGATCATGTTCGGGGTTTGTATCCTCACCGTCATTGATCCCTGGTATGACCAGTCCATTGTCAATCAGATAAGATCCTTTTCGGGGCCTAAAATCATAGTCCTGATTTGCGACATTCCAGGGGTTTTGACCAAATGCTGCTGTAAGATTGTCATTAGACCGAGCCCGATTCTGTATCCATGGATCCGCCAGTTCAAAGTGCGGATCTGCCCCCAATGCATGACCTAACCATATACCATATTTAGCAAGAGGGGAAAAATTGCTAACTCCACCATATGGAGCAACTGCCTCAGAGCAACTGGGTGTATTGCACCACAAACTGGTCTCCACAATACTGTTATAAAAATTAGAATTCGAATTACCCGGTACTGTATCTCCTGCCATATCTAACCCACAATACTTTTGCGGGGAAATGCTGACATCCTTCCTGGCATTGTCATACGCATTAACATGATACACATCATGGTAATCACCTTTTAATCGAAACCCACGGCGATTCCCCGCGGAGACGACATGATGTATATCGCCATTGTTGCCGCTGCAACTTCCGTCGAAGCGCATACCATTAAAACCGGGAATATTGATGAACCAGCTATAACGTGTCGTGGAAAGAGGAACGGAAATCGGATTTCTTTGAATCCCGCCGCCGTCACCGGCGTCATAGAGATTTTCAAATCGGCCATACTCTACTAAGGATTCCATTGCAGGGTAAATACCAGCCGTGGAACTATTTTCTATGGTAACGTAACGCCAGACGCTGCCTCCTACTTTGAAGGTCCCATCCCCCCTCTTTCCCCTGTAATTTCTGTTCGTTGATCCATACAGGTAAGAGCCTTTAAACCAGTCATTGTACCTGAAAAGAACATTTTCCATGGTCGGAAACATCGTACGGTTCTGACTCCAAATAGCACTGTCATTGATATATTCAAAGATGGTATTTCTGACAAGGGTATGACTGCCAAACGTAACCTTGTTGCCATTTAAACCCATTTCACCACTGAATGAAAACCTGCTGTCCTCTATCGTAAGATAACTGCTTTCCCAAAATCTGACTGAACCGGCAAAAAAATGAATGTTTTTGAATTCAATGTTATCAGAATATGCAAAGTATAAGAATCTGTCCCTGACCCTGACCCGTACATTTGTTGATGTTGGGGTATAATTATCGCTTGCATAGAGGTAGAGTGTTTTATTATCTGCGTCAAATGACCATTCTTCCGGATAGTCTAAATTTGCAAGATCGCCAGGCACATAAGAACCATAATCTGTGGTTGTTTCTTCTTCATCCTCGTCTTCTCCTGCATCCTCGTCACTTTCAGTTTTGAAAGGAGATTTTCCTATCCCTGCCCAGACGGTACCAGGTTCGCGGTTTTTAGGATTCCCTGTCGTGTTATCGGTAGGATTTTTAAAATTCATTGGCATGGCAGGTATCATGTACCTCCCATTGACAAATACCCCGGTTATATTATCTACAGTTTTATAGATTTGTTTTGATATATTGTCCATATCCAAAACTGCTTTGTAGATAGTGAGACCATTATGAGAGATTGTTGTCCATTGAGCATTAATGGCTACAGTACCATCAAGAATCACTTCTTCATTCGGATACCCTTCAATGGTGATTTTCGGTCCTTCAATTGCCATTTGGTTAGCACCTCGTTCAAATGAATGATTCAGCTGCCATTTGGTCAGCAACTCGCTATATCTTCCTTCCCTGATATAAATGTGGTCTCCGGGCTGGGCATCATCAAGTGCACCGCGGATTGTGGGGTAGGGACAGCTTGTGGTTCCATCAGGTCCATTGGTGCAAGATGAATTGTCAGAGAAAAACCTTGATCGAATTTCGGCTTTCGTTATGGAGGCATGATTCGCATTTGAACTATTGTCTATGATCATCGAGTAGTTGTTGTTGACGGCCATTGGATAATAGGCTTCCATTCCTGTCACATTATCCGCCAAGGTCTTATCCATATTGTCCTGAATCTCGGCCTGGGTCCTGGCCACATTCCACATCCGGACCTCATCTATTTTCCCCATGAAATCTGTGCCGATATATCTTACCGGTGTAGCTGCTGGCGTATCTCCTGCCGTAACGGTGTTATTGTCTACCACTACACCATTCATATATAATATATAATTGGTACCATCGAAGGTGGTGGCTATATGGTGCCAGACTTTGACAGGGATATTGACTGATGCATGGAACTTTATTTTTTTGGTACCAGTCCCAAATCCATAGCTAATCCCCTCAGCACCAAATCCTTTAATGTAAGAAATTGTTGGTGACGTGACGGTGGTGAATAAATTGGCTGCATTGACTCCTTGTTCCGAGCCCATGATTGAACGCCAATGGTAATTCAATGTGATATTGTCTGAATAGACCCTTGCCTCCAGGGTAAAATTATCGCTCAGAACAGGTGCATTTGCAGATAGATCAACCTGGTCATTGCCACTTTGCCAAATGGTATTGCCATGAGGGTGGCCTTTCATTACATATGGGTAATTGATATCTGCATCAAAGGGATCGAACAAAAGATAGTTATCTCTCTTCGGATACTGAGAAAGCGCGGCTTGATCTACATATAAAACTCTGCCGCTACCTTGTTCGGAGTGACGACTTAAAGTTGGATTTCCAAAAAGGCTGACATTCCTGCTGGTGCTTCCTTCCATCAGTTGCCACCAGTTCTTAGCTGGACAGGTATTGGTTGTTGTTGTGGTTGTAGTGGTTCCAGAAGAACTTGAACTACTTGTGGGTTCATCTTTTTTGGCACAGGAGATGACAGTGAGACTAAAAAGGGATATGAGAATTATATGAAAAATCTTACTCATTTTCCCCCTTCACCAGTAATGAGAAGAAATAAGTTTGAAAAGTCATATTTTTATATTTTGCAATAAGATACTCTGATGTAGATAATACGGAGTTACCGAATCTGCAAAAGGGATAGTCGGTTCAATCCCTTGTAATTGATTACCCTAAATCTATGTTTATTAGTTGTCAACACTTTTAAACTCTTGATGCTGAGGTTTGTTTGAGCAGTGGCAAAGATTCATCTTTAGAACTACTTCTTTTAGCCGGCAGACCATTCAATGAAGAGATTGCCCGTTATGGGCCATTTGTCATGAACACACGTGAAGAGATTTTCGAAGCTTTTCAGGATTATCAGCAAGGTGAAATGAGAATGATAAGCTGATTCGAATTGGAAATGATCAAGAAGGCTTATAATATTTGGAGAATTTGTACTTTTTTGCTACGCTAGTGTGCAAATTATAAATCTTATTAACGTTAGTCAGAAGCTTAAGTCAAAGCTTTGACTTAATCATGACTTTGGTGAGCACCAATAAGAAAATGTTGGAAAAAGAAGATATCTTAAATTTCTGGTTTTCGGAGTGCACACCGGAACAATGGTTTAAAAAAGATTCTGAGTTTGATAAGATTCTGGAAGTACGCTTTGCCGGCATTGTAGAACGAGCTCTTGCTGGAAAACTTGACAGCTGGGCTGATGCAGATTCAGGCTGTCTTGCACTGATTCTGTTGCTTGACCAGTTTACCCGTAACATTTTTCGAGACACGCCGCGCGCTTTCGCAGGAGATGAGAAGGCTTTGGAGTTAAGCTTTTTATGTGAAGAAAATGGTTACCTTGCCAATGCAGATATCCACTGGTGCCATTTCATGCTGATGCCGAGAATGCATAGCGAAGATATTGCTGTTCAGGATGTTTCTTTGCCGCTATTCAAGAAACTTAATGTACAGAATGTATATGATTATGCAGTAAGACATCGTGATACGGTGGCACGTTTTGGGCGCTTTCCGCACCGAAATTCAATTCTTGGACGTTCGTCAACGAATGAGGAATTAGAGTTTCTGACGCAAGCAGATTCCTCATTCTAAACGATACAATAAAATGGATTATGGAGAAATTTGGATCAGAAAGGAAGAACAGTATGGCTGAAAGGGAATCGTTCGCAGCACTAGTATTTGCAATCCTTTAATATGTTCAAATTTAACGAACGTTTATGTTTGAAGGTTAGAAAATAAATTTGCCGCACACTTGTCTTTCATAGGAATCCATTAGTGGACTCGGTAGAAAAGTATGGTTCTAACTGACAAAAATATGAAGTGGTTCGATATTTATATTGATGTCTCTGAGGAAGAGGTCACAAGGCTATTACTGTCAGCGGGAAAGGCTGAGTTAAGAAAGATAGAACCACTCGCTGGAGGGTGGGCCAATTCTACTTACTTGCTAACACTCGACGACGACTCACAACTAGTACTGAAAGTATGGACCAATAAGACGCCCACTGCTGTAGAGAGGATAATCCGGAATACATGCTGGTTAGTAGATCATGGTGTGTCTACTCCCTTACCTTTGCAGTTGAAAGACGGCGAGAGGATGCTTGTTATTAATGGTATCTCGTGGACACTGATGCCCTACATTTCGGGTGACTGGCTGTCCTCAGACCAACCATCTCTTCATGACATAGGTAGGGTGCAGGCCCTGTTACATCAGATTCCAGTATACGAAGACATCCCTCACTCTTTGTCGTTTGGACACGTTTTCTGGGAGAGGCTTGTCAAAGATGCATGCAAACAGGAAGCACCGGCACCTTTTATTCAGAAATTAAAGAAAGAAACAGCAACACTCAAACTGAAAATTCCTGAGGACCTTCCCAGAGGAATTATCCATGGGGACCTGAGTCCCGTAAATGTGATAGGAAGGAAGGGACAAGTTCTAGCACTGCTGGATTTCGAGGAGATATGTGTGGAGTCATTCGTACTGGATATTGCTATGACGTTTGTTCATTTCGGCTGGAAGGACGGATTACCAGTTACCGAGTTATGGGATGCACTATTAGACGGATACCAATCCGTTCGACATTTGACTGATGCAGAGCGTGCCGCTCTTCCACACTTGCATCGATACTCGGTTCTGGCTCTCGCGGCTTGGCGCTACTCGGAATATGTGATCAAGAATCCCGGGACAGAGCTCACCAAAAGATATATTGAGATGGTCGATAGGTTGGACAAACAGTTACCATTCTGAAACTGCACTGTTAATCTGCCCCGGGGACTAAGCACCTAACGGATGTTCCTGAACATTGTATGCAGTTCATGGATGTCTGACTGTGAAGAATTAGGATGGGTTACTCACTGGAGATGATCCGGTTGGTTTTAGTCTAAAAATAATGTAAGCGTGCACAAATGTGTGTGTTTGCGCACTACGTGTGTGAGGCGAAAAATGTATCAATCTTGCGCCATTAGCTTACAAAATCAGGCCTACATCTAGTGAATAGGCTTTTTTTCATCCCAGATGGACTCTAACTCTACTCCCAATCCATCAGCAAGACGGTTGACGTAGGCATAATAACCTGCAACCTGCACAATGTCGAGGATTCCTACATCACTGAACCCTGCATCCCTCAGTGTTTGTAAGTCAGCCTCAACCATGCTCCCCGGTTCTTTCGTGAGTTTTACAACATAGTCCAGCATCGTACTGTCCTGTATTGGTATGTCTGCTTTTTTGTAATCCTTGATGATTTGCTCAACGAGGTCACTATCCCGTGTGATTTTGCGAAGTCCCGCTCCGTGATGAACAATTCAGTAATGGCACTGGTTTACGGTGGAGACTACAACGGCTATCATTTCACGCTGTTTGCCAGTTAAATCCCTGGTGCCCTTCATCGCTGATTGGTACAGCTCATAATGCCCCTTGAGCGTAGGTATATTTATACTGTGGATACGCAATATATTATCCACTCCTCCCCATGGTTCACGCAATTTGTCGTACCAATCTTTGAGTCCTCTTTCAGCTTTGTCTTCAGGGATCATTGGAATCCATGCCATATTTTCTCCTTCGACGAGATGTTATTAGTTATTGTTCTTAAGGAAAATCTTGTAGGGAATGTATGAAATGATATCTTTCGTTTCAAAATGAAACAATAACTAAAAGAACGATGATTAGGAACTGGATACTTTTATTAGTCATAGTATTTTCGCTATCTATTTTCCCGACAATCTTATGAAAGGATGCAAATTATTTTAACATGATTATCACCAGGAATTACCTACCACTGATTCTTAAAAGAAGACAACATTCCGGTTATACTAAGTTAAGCCCGGACAAATTGTTCAGGTATTCGGGATAATCTGCATCAAAACAGAAGTGCATAGTCTGGAAACGCTCACGAAAGCGTGCAACCTCTTCACCGACATTCCTTCCATGGACAGCCTCGTTGAAAATCGCTGCGAACTCCGTGAAATCATCCTCCTTCATTCCGAAACGAGTCATTTCCGCGACCCCCATGCGCAGTCCCGAACTGGATGTGAAGCTCTCGTCTGATGGAATAGCCTGAAAATTGACGATAATGTTGCTTTCCTCCAATTCCTGGGCCACCGCACAGCCTTGTGCATACCCTACAACCACCACGACCTGATGGGTTTCGGTGTAACCGACTTCCGGATCGCCCTGCACCTCAAGTCCTTCATCCGCCAAAGCTATAGCAAAGGCCTTGGCATTAGCAACAACCTGTGGTTGGTAGGTTTCCTTGAAGGCGTTCATTTCCAGTGTAGCCATCAACAGTCCCAGAAGGGTTCCCAGGTGATGGTTGCTGACTGCTCCAGGAAAGGTACGCCGCTCTATCGCTTTCCACAACTCAAACTCTGGTGCACCCTCTTCATAGGCAGCCCCAATTACACCTCGCTGCGAACCGTAAAAAGTCTTGTGCGTGGAGCCCGTGATGATGTCCGCTCCTTCCGCAAATGGATTTTGGAAATGCGGTCCGATCAAGCCCAGCACATGTGCCATGTCGTACATGATAACCGGCTTGGTAGACTTTGTGTCCACCATTTTACGAATGTCCGCAACCGGTTCCGGATGCAGAATCATGCTCTTGCCGAGGATGATCAGTTCCGGATCAAAGCGGTCCAGCAGATTCGAGGTTTCTTCCAGGTCTATTCGGTACGGATTGTCCTGCAATACCGGGAAATTGAGTACGGAATATTTTTCCGTGACCGGATCCTTTGCGACATAATCCCGCAGCGCCCCCATCGGCTGTGAACTGAGGTGACCTCCCTTACCGATGTGGTTGTTCATCACCAGAGGAATGCGGCGAGGTTCTCTTCGGCGGTCCGTGCGGTTAAGAAAATCAACGAGGGCACTGAAAATAGTCATGTTTGCCATCTGTCCGCTGATGACCCGCGTCTCCACTAGAGGGAAGCCCAGAAAGCTCTGCATTTCTTCAACCAGTCGATCTTCAGCCCAGGCGATGAACTCCGTTCCCTGATAGTAAAAGACTTCCTGTTCAAAGGCCGCAAGCAGTTCCTTGTGTTCAGCATAACGCCCACAGGGATCGGTGATCTGTAGCAGTCTAACCAGCGAAGACTGTGTCATCTCAGACGGAATCAGGTTGACACAACGGCGCTGACGCCACTCATGATTGTCTAAACTTTTTTTCAACAGCAGTACCGTTTTCTCCCTGACAGCGGCCGAAGTAGCTACTGCTGAATCCGGTTTTCGGTCTATTGGAATTGCCCGAAAATACGGAGGAGCCTCGGAGCGTCCGTGCCATGGAACCAGTTGTGCACTCAGTCTTCGTCCGCGGACCTCAACCTCCAGTTCCTGTTCCACAGGAACAGTGGCATCGACGTATACCAAAGCGAGTGCCCGCCGTTCCTGCTCATCTGTAATCTTCATTGTTGCACTCTCGCCCTCAAACTTCCAGTAAGGCACCATGGTTCCGCTGGAAATCACTCCAACTTTTCGATCATCCAGGAATACTGAATCTCCACCACGCGTAATTCCCTTATCACTCAGAGCAAGCGGCAGAAAGCGGCGCTGAAGTACATCGCTTGGTTCATACTGTCCCATCCGAAGTTTACGCACTTCTTCAAATTGCGCCTTCAATGCAGCCCGTCCGACAAAATCGCCTTTGCGCTTTGAAAAACTTACGGCCACCGACGTTAGAGGAAACGCAAAGGCCGGAATTTCCCTGCCTTCGGTGTCAATTCCAAACTCGTGGCCATAGAGCGGCATACCGGCTTCCAGACGCAGGGTGTCACGAGCACCCAATCCTACAGCAACCACTCCTTCGTCCTTACCTTCTTCTTCAATTCGCGCCCAGATAGCCTCTGCCTTTTCTGCCGGAATAAAAAGTTCAAATCCCAGTGGTTCTCCGGTGTAACCTGTCCGGGCTACCAACACTTCTGTACCTAGAATCGTAATTTTGGAAAGGCTGTTGCGAAAGGTTTCAGGCATTGTTCCGTCGCGTTTTACCCTGGTTAGAATTCGCCCGGAAAGAGGCCCCTGAAAGGCGATCATTGCCACTTCATTGGTTTCATCCTCAAGTTGTACATCAAAGGCCTTGGCCTGCTCCTGAAAATGGTTCCAGTCCTTCTCACGGTTAGATGCGTTTACCACCAGAAAAAATTCTTCTCCCGAATGATAGAGGTAGGCGTCGTCCAGCAGTCCTCCGTTTTCGTTTGGGATCAGGGTGTACTGGGCCTGCCACGTATCCAGAGATTCGGCATTGTTGGTGAGGACATGCTGAAGAAACCGAACAGTATCCTTACCTAGAATCCGGAAGCGTCCCATGTGACTGACGTCAAACAGCCCGCCGTAGCGCCTTGTGGCCAGATGCTCCTTTAGAATCCCCGTGGAATATTGCACAGGCATGTCCCAGCCGCCAAAATCAACCATTTTCCCTCCATTCAATGTGTGCCAGGAATGGAGGGAAGTCCGTAGAAGTTTCTCAGCGGCATCCTTATTTTCTGTCATAAATATTTTAAAGTGAAAATTTGTTATTTAGAAAAAGCAGTGTTTCTGAGCTGAATTAAAGCATTCAGGAAAAAATATTGAAGCAAGGCGAGTAGTATTGGGCTTATAAAAAAATCATTTGTGCTTTTAAGCAAAATAACTTGATTCGCACGACTATTTTCCATAGAATTATACTTTTTTACAACACAATTATTTTAGATAAATTATTTCAGAGGCATGTTATGAGTAACATAATCGGGAACCATGTTGCGGGCTCAAGGCTCAGTCAAACAGGTGGATCTCTTCAAGATGTTTTTAATCCTTCCACCGGCGATGTTTCAGGACAGATTAGATTGTCAAGTGCTGCAGAACTTGATGATGTGGTAAAAGTTGCAAGTGAAGCAGCACTCGGATGGGGGGCAACTCCTCCGACGAAACGGGCACAGGTAATGTTTCGTTTCAAACGTTTGCTGGAAGAAAATGCAGATAAAATTGCGAGCACAATCAGCAGCGAACATGGAAAAACACATCAGGATGCTCTGGGAGAAGTATCTCGCGGACTTGAAGCAGTTGAATTTTCCTGCGGCATCCCACACTTGCTGAAGGGCACTTTCAGTGAACAGGCTGCTGCTTCGATTGATGTTTATTCAATTCCACAAGCGCTTGGAGTAGTTGCCGGTATCACGCCTTTTAATTTTCCTGCAATGGTCCCATTGTGGATGATTCCAAACGCTCTTGCCTGTGGAAATTCTTTCATTTTGAAACCGTCTGAACGTGATCCAAGTGTAACCTTGATTTTAGGAGACTTGCTCAAAGAAGCAGGTTTACCTGATGGAGTGTTCAATGTGGTACAGGGTGACAAAGTTGTGGTAGATGCGATTTTGGACAATCCGGACATCATGGCAGTAAGTTTTGTTGGTTCGACTCCTGTTGCAGAATATATTTACACTCGTGGAGCCGCTAACGGCAAGCGTGTTCAAGCTTTGGGTGGAGCAAAAAACCACATGATAATTATGCCCGATGCAGACATGGGGCAAGTTGTTGATGCTTTAATGGGAGCTGGATACGGCTCTGCCGGAGAGCGCTGCATGGCTGTTTCTGTACCTGTGCCAGTTGGAGAAAAAGTTGCGGATGATCTAATGGATCGAATGATTCCTTTAGTTGAAAATCTGCCTGTTGGACCTCCAGCTGATACCAATGCCGCAATGGGGCCGGTTATTACCAGACAGAGTTTAGACAGAATTACTTCACTGCTTCAAAGCGGAATAGATAAGGGGGCGAAACTCCTGGTGGACGGAAGAGGAGTAAAAGTTCCCGGACATGAAAACGGATTTTTTATTGGAGCCTCTCTTTTTGACCATGTTACTCCGGAAATGGACATTTATAAAGAAGAAATATTTGGGCCGGTTTTATCCACTGTTCGAGTTACAGATTATGAAGCGGCAATCAAACTTGTACATGGTAATCCATATGCAAATGGTGTGGCTATTTTCACCAGGGACGGAGATGCTGCAAGAGATTTTGTCAACCGGATTGAGGTTGGTATGGTTGGGGTTAACGTGCCGATTCCGGTACCGGTTGGTTACCACAGTTTTGGTGGTTGGAAAAAATCAATTTTCGGAAGTCATCACATTTATGGGCCCGATACCATTCATTTTTACACGCGCCTGAAGGCAGTTACTTCACGCTGGCCTGACGGAATTAAAGCCGGAGCCGAATATAATTTTCCAATGATGTCCTGAGGGTGTGGTGGATGTTTCATTCCGCAACGTCTTTTTTGGTAAATCAAAACAACTTTGCTCTTCCAATGCCGGGAGAGTCAAATTCCTGAGAAAATAATGGAATTCATTAAGCTTACAGATTTAGTTCCGATTATTCCCGAAATCATAGTGCTGCTGACTGCCTGCACAGTTTTGCTTGTTGATCTCTTTGCACCTGAAAAAGACAGAGCCTTTACATTAGCAGTAACTACAATTTTCGGTCTTGTCCTGGCAATGCTTTCTGAAACTCAGTTGCACAACAGGGATCTTTCAGGGTTTTACGGAACGGTTGTCGCAGATGATTTTTCGGTGCTTTTTGAGTTCATTTACATGAGCGTTGCAATCCTGACGGTGTTTGTTTCACGACATTATATTGCGGAAAATGAGATGAATTTTGGAGAGTATTATGTACTTCTCCTCACTTCAGTTTCCGGAATGATGTTTATGACATCCGGACTGGATTTACTAGTTATTTTTATCGGCTTGGAAATCATGTCCATTTCCAGCTATATTCTGGTCGGAATGAAACGCAAAGTTGCAGAAGCAAATGAAGCTGCACTCAAATACTTGCTGCTGGGAGCATTTTCTACAGGTTTTCTGCTCTATGGAATTTCTTTGCTTTATGGTGCAACCGGCAGTACCCTGCTGCCAGAAATAATTGCAGAAATAAAACAAAATGGAGCCGATAATCCTCTTGTCGTAGTTGGAACAGCATTGGTGATTATCGCCATGAGTTTCAAAATCGCAGTTGTTCCGTTTCATATGTGGACGCCGGATGTCTACACCGGAGCACCAACTCCGGTAACAGGCTTCCTTTCCGGAGCAGCTAAAGCTGCGGGATTTGCAGTATTTGTTCGAATTTTGCTGACCGGTATTCCTCTTGAAAGTGCAAACTGGGAGAATTTATTATGGATACTGGCCGTTCTTACCATGACAGTTGGTAATGTCATGGCACTGCGTCAAAATGAGGTAAAACGAATGCTGGCTTTTTCTTCGATTGCACATGCAGGATATGTGATGGTTGCAGTTGTGGTGGGAAGCACTTCTGCCATTAGCGGAGTTATTTTTTATTCCTGTGCATATGCTTTGATGGGAACAGGTGCCTTTGGAATTTTAACCATTCGTGACGCCGGGACTATCCCAAAAACTTTTGATGATTTGGCGGGTTATGGTAATCGAAATCCCTTTCTTGCACTGCTGATGACATTATTCATTTTTTCATTGGTTGGACTTCCGTTAACCGGCGGATTCATCGGCAAACTTCAAATATTCAGTGCCGCACTTCAGGATGGGTGGATCTGGCTGACTGTAATCGGAATACTTAACAGCGCCCTTTCGGTTTACTATTATTTGAGGGTGGTGATGTATATGTACATGCGGGAAGGTGCACTTCCGGAAGGCTTAGATGATTCTAACAAAACTTACGGATTTGCCCTGACTGGATTAATCGGTACAGCAGCAGCAGTGCTCTATCTTGGTGTTTTTCCCGACCAAATTTTGGAACTTGCTTCTGAGTCCATTCGGGCGCTACTCTAGGTCGCTGCTTAAATAGAGATAGGACAACATAGTAGTTTGAAATAATTGCCTTTAACAAAATAAAACAGGTATTTGTTCTCCAACGAAAAGTACAGTCTCTTTTTTTGTCTTTTGGAGGGAGGTAATGAAAAATGGCTATACTTTTTGCATAATTTCAAGGATGGAAAAGATTGCGTCGGGGTTTCAGTTTGCTGGAAGTGGTGATAGTGGTCGTAATAATAGGCATTCTGGCCACACTCGCTTATCCAAGTTTGGAAGGCCACCTGTAGCGCTCATGACAAACTAAAGTATAAGTCGGTCTTAGTTCAGTATACACCGCACAAAAAATATATTTCGCAATCAATCAAACTTACGCAGATTCACTCAGTAACTTGGATGTACAGCTGGAAACAGGAGGGAGCTCCCGCTATTCCATCACTCTCACCGGCAGCAGTTCCTCCTTCACTGCAACTGCCAAAGGCAACCTCGATGATGATGCCGTGCTGGATATTTGGACAATTGACCAGAACAAAACCCTGCAAAATACGGTCAGCGATATCACTTCTGAGTAAAATGAGGTTTCTGATTTCTGCATTCAGCAATCAGTTTTTTCGAATCTCTCTTCGAGCTGCACTGTTGCCGGCAGTGATACTTACAGCCGGTTGTTCGGTAACCCGGATCTATCATGAAGTCCCTCCGTCACCAGATGCACTTTCTGAGATAAACTCCTTCCATGTTAATCAAGTTGAGGGTGTGCAATCAGCATTGTTCGGGAAAATTCTGATTCATGAGCTAGATCAATTCCCCCAACTGAATTATTTAGCAATTTTTCCAGAAGTTTCAAAAACGAATGCAGCAGTACTGAGTGCAGAAGTCAGGCGTTATTCCACAAATGATGAGGAAAAGACTCTCACTCAAACCCATATCAGTTTGGTGGAACACAAAGTACTGCAGGAAAATCCTTCAGGACTCAATGTCTTTCGCCGAACATTTGAGTTTGAGGAAAAGACCTATTCTGAACGGATAATTCAGCGGACATCGGACTTAGAAATTGCATTTAAAGTCACAAATATTGCCGGAGACAAAACTCTTTACATCAAAGTAGAAAATGCCAGCATTGAGCAAAATTATAGAGGTGATGAAAACATCCTTCTTATTCCAGATTCCGGTGATGCCATGGTACACCTTGCCCAACTGCTTATTCGAAAATTTTTAGACAGAATAAATCCGGAACAGAATGAACATGTCGTTGAATTGGAAAAAGGAACCAATCCGGTACCTTTTACATTCGGTTTGCTGGATTTCGGCCATCCTAGAATAATCCGTTCCAACCATTTTGCTACCGGCAACAGATACGATCTTGCACTGAAGGGCTGGAATTATGTGCTTTTTGAACCGCGTACTTATCCTAAATTTGAGCGTTTTATATTTTCCGACGAAGTATATATACGTCTCAAAACATCAGGGCTGCCTCAAACAACTCTGCGGCCTTTACTTGAAATCCACGGCAAGTCGTTTGACCACAACGAAATTAATATTGTCCTTACTGGCTTAATACCTAATCAGGATTTTGAACGTTATGCGCAGATAATAAAGTCACACTCAAGAATTTCTCAGAACATCAACCGTTTGAATTATGCTGCAGCACATTACAATTTAGGTGTAGTTTTTCAATTACGAAATGAACTTGAATTGGCTGCATATCACTTTTCTCAGGCAAATGCCTACAATCCTCAAGAAAAATATTCTCAAGCATGGACTGATTTGCAGCATCTAAAAGGCGAATATAATCCGTTGGCCAGCATGATGGATCACTCAGTTGAATCATACGGTAAACTCCCTCCTCCCGAAGGTGCCTTACTGCAGCCGAAAACAAATTAATCTCCTTAGTCTTGATTCAAAACTGATTTCGGTTTACATTTCATAGTTCGGAATTGTTTTAGAATTTGTCCATTCACTGTTTGTATACTGTTCAGTTATTATATTCATGAAATTATTATTTTCCTTTGTGTTTCTGATCCTGTTCTTTTGCCTTCCTTTGCCGGCAGAAGAAGTAATAGTCAAAGGTTCTGCAAAAATATACAACGGCGACCAAACTCATGCAAGTGAACAGGCATTAAAAAATGCCTTGCTTGAAGCAGTTAAAAGAGGAGTTGAAAGCATTCTGGACGACAAGACAATCAGTCTCAATTATGAGGTAATTAAAAGCCAAATATACAGAGACAGACAGAAATATATCAGAAATTATGAAATAATCAGAGAAGAACCTATACTGAACGGGACAAACTATGAAATCCAAATCCGGGCTAAAGTTGAGAAAGTAAAGATTAAGCAAAAGCTGAAGGTACTGCGTATTCTGCACGATCGAATGCTGAACAAACGTTTGTTGTTTGTTTACCACAGAAGTAATCCTGAGGCTGTACTCCGTGACAATACGGCTGTAGAAAATGCACTTACTCCAGTTCAGAAAACTTTTGCAGAACACGGCTTACGGACGTTTGGAGAACAAACTATGAAGCAAGTATACAGCTCACTTGAGCAGGAGACTTTAGTCGGTAGTTCTGTAGACAGTTTGATTGCGTTGGCATTGAATCATAATGCAGATGTTCTGGTGGTAATGGAAATGATTGCTGTCAAACCGTACAAAACTAGCGGAACATTGTTTAAAGTCGGATCAAAGGTGCATTTCAGGCTTTATGAAGCTGTGACCGGTAAACAAATTGCCGAAACAATTGTTGTGCAAAATGAAGTTTCAATAAAAAAGCCTGATGACCATAAGTGGAACATTTTATTTGGAAAGGCAGCTAATCAGGCAGTAATGGAAAGTATACGCCAGTCAACAGAATATATAATTCGTTTTTATCAAAACACAAATTTGGCAGGTCAGGAATATTATGTAGTTTTCAAAGGTTATTCTCCACGGAGTCAAATAATGATTGTGGAATACCTGGAAAATACAACTGCTTTCAGAAAAGTTTCTGAATTGAAAAACACTTTTGGTTTTCTGGAGATTGAATTGAATACTTTAATGCATAAAAGTACTCTCCGCAGAAGAATAACCAGTGACTTGCTTGTCCAGGAAATAGAGGTTGCCACAAAATCTTTAGCTGGTAATCAGCTGTTTTTCATCAACCCAAATCCAATGGAGGAGGAAAATAAAATTTCTTCAGACAACTCTTCAGATATTTAGAAATAACCTGTGGAATCCACATCTAAATAATATCACATCCACACTTTTAAAAAAATTCAATGGACTGCTTTAAGGTCAATCTGATGAATGATGATCTGTATTTCCAAGGAATGACAACGAAGGGTATGCTATTTTGATTATAAACCGGCTCATCATATATTGAATTCCGTATTAAAATACATCTTGAAATATCCAGCTTAAATGTTTATGGTTTTGTTAGAATTTTTTGAACACATGTAATCAGCAACTTTGTCACTAATTTCTCTTACACTTACTGAACTAGTCCATCGGTTTATATGATATCGTATTGGGAGCAAAACGTACTGCATGAAATTGCTCCTCCAGCTAATTTATAATCAAGAAACTCTCAGTTATTCAATAAAAGTATTTTTCAGCTTAAAAGGAATTAATGGGGATAGCAAAAAACTTCCGTGGACAATATTATAAAAAAATAATTACCCTGTGCGGGTTTTTATTGCTCACATTTTCTGCCGGGGCAGAAACGATTTACGAGCTAGATTTTTCAAATGCATCCGGTAATGTTAAAAACTGGTTTGAAACAGTCAAATGGGAGTTCCGGGAAGATATAACCGATATGAATCTCCGTTTTGAAGACGGAAAGCTTGTGATAGAGCCAACTCGTGATGAGTTAGGTGTGATGATGCTGGAGTTTGACGAAAAGGACTATTTGCATGGGGAAACAAAAATACGAATCGAATGGGGAGTAGATCAATATCCGCTTGGGGCAGACTGGAGCGGTCCCAAAGAAAAGACTAGAAACACACGTGAAGCAATTTCCTTTATGGTCTTTTTTGGAGAAACTAAACTGGACAGCGGACTTTTTTTAGTTCCTAACCTACCTTATTTCATCAGTTTTTTTCTTGGGAAAGATGAAAAACCGGATCAAGTTTATTTCGGCAACTACTGGCAAGATGGAGGACGTTATCTCTGCATTCCCTGTGACGGCAGTATTGGAAAAACATTTATTACAGAAATTGATCTCTCAGCAAAATTTTTTGAATTATTTGGTAAGAAACAGTTGCCTGTAACGGCTCTTGGGATTGAGATAGATGTACAAAAAACTGAGAAAGTAAATGGACGTCACTCAAAGGCGTTTATTAAACGAGTTGAATTGTTCTAATAAAAACACTATGAATTTTTTTAATAATACCCTGGATCCAATTATTGCACTGACCCTGATAGCGGTCCTGGATATTCCCCTTTTCCTGCTGGTTGGTGCATGGACAGACCAAAAGGTTTTTACTATGGAAACGAGTCAGAAATAAAACAATCTGAGCACATCAAACTAAATGTATAAATTTGTTAAATAATGAAAATAAAAATTCTCTCTATAACTCTTGTTGTCTTTTTATTCAATCCACAGCTGTTTGCTGATATATATGAGGTTAATAATAATAAAATAATAATTCTAATGGAAAGTGGGGTTCCATTAATAGACATACGAACTAAAAGGGAGTGGTACGAAACGGGAGTGATTAAAAAAAGTAATCTTCTAACATTTTTTGATAAAGATGGAAATTACAATGTTAAAGAATGGATGTCAAAACTGAAGAAAATAGCAAGTAATAAAGACCCTGTAATTATAATTTGTAGAAGTGGCAGAAGAAGTAGGATTGTTGCTAACTTTCTAGACCAAAAAGAACATTATACAACTGTTTTTCATGCGACAGATGGGATTATTTCTTGGATAGATTTTAAAAATAAAACCGTTGTACCTGATTAAAGTCTTTCTGTGAAATTGTTTTACTTTGCAGAGCAACAATAATTCTTTTTAAAATTATTAAAGGACAATCTTTGTACCAATACCTTTGTCGGTAAATAATTCTGCAATGACAGAGTGAGAATCTGTTCCGTTGATTATTTGAGCAGATTCCACCCCATTATTTACGCAGAAAAGCCCAGCTTCAATTTTTGGTGCCATTCCGCCGCTGATCACCTTTTGCTGGATCAATTTTTCGGCTTCGCTTGCGGTGAGTTGAGCAATTAACTTTCCTTTTTTAAGGACACCGTCTACGTCAGTCATGAAGATTATTTTGTGTGCCGCCAAAGAAACAGCTATGCGGGATGCAGTTGTATCTGCATTTATATTGTATGTAATACCATCTTTTCCAAGACCAATCGGTGAGACAACGGGTAAAAAACCCTGCTTTAGCAAAACCAGCAGCAGTTCCGGATTAACGTTTTTAATTTCACCAACAAAGCCCAAATCAATGCCGCTTTTTTGAGGCTTTTTTATAGCCTCAATCAAGTGCCCATCTTTACCGCTGACTCCTACAGCCTTACCGCCAAAAGTATTCAGGTGTGTAATTATTTCTTTGTTTATAGTTCCAGAGAGTACCATTTCTGCAACTTTCATATTTTCCGAACTTGTAACTCTCAGACCATCAATAAAGGAGACTTTCTGGCCTAATCGTTCCATTGCCTTTGAAACTTCCGGACCTCCTCCATGAACAATTACAGGGAGCATTCCCAATGACTGGAGCAAAACAATATCCTGGGCAAAGTCATTTTTGAGATGCTCCTCAATCATGGCAGCACCTCCATATTTGATGACCACTATTTTACTATTGAAGCTCTTTATGTAAGAAAGAGCTTCGATAAGTAATTTTTTCTTTTCCTCGGTAAAGACTGCCATTAAAAAGCCGTTTTGAATTTATATTTCTGAAAGAAAGATAATGTTGGATTTTGATTAAAATGCAAAAATGTCTGTAAAAACAAGGGGACAAATGATTTATGAGGGGTAAGGAACAATCAATTTT
>ENA-UPTF01000998-UPTF01000998.1-marine-metagenome-genome-assembly--contig:-NODE-998-length-18723-cov-8.557385_pt1 | contig 18723 bp, 20 predicted proteins | sample MGYA00238166_ERZ767019 | MGnify/ENA primary metagenome ERZ767019 (study PRJEB28930, sample SAMN06266391) | marine metagenome | isolation source: Sea water from 250 m depth | place: Atlantic Ocean | study...
ACAAGCCCAAAGATATGGAATAAACGTTTATGGAATATCAAGCCCAACATTGACTCCAAGCGTTACCCACATGCTACTACCAAGGTTTGCTGTGTTGACCAAGTTTGCCCTACTTATTAGAGCCAAGGACAGAGGAAAAGATCCGACATCATAGACCATGTCTCCGCCAGCAACATATCCCTTTCCATCATCATAGCGGGACCTTCCAATGAAAACATATTTCCTCAGCTGCTTACCACCAAAGGATATTTTTTCTGTAAAATCAAAACTAAATGCAGTAGTAAAACTGGTACCCGTAATACTCTGGTCAAACTCCTCTGTGTAAAATGAATAGTTAGATGATTCAAAGGTTAATGAAGTAAACACGGAACCAAAATATAGGCCAATGGGCGTGACTATAGAGTAGCCTGCGTCCGTGTATGGAGAATAGGCAGACAATGATGTTCCTCTGAAAAGAGGTCTCAGTATTGCTCCTCTTACTCCAAAACCTGAGAGAACATCCCAGGCAGTCATTCTTGGTTTCGCGCCTATCTCGGTGAATGAACCGGGGTCCCCGGTTCTAACAAATATATCATCCGGGCCCACGATATAGGCATGCACCATATTTAGGCCCCATACGGAGACTCCAACAATGCGTATTCCTTTTAGAAAAGAATTATATCGTTTCGTATCTCTAGCATACTGAATAATATCAGGGCGAAGTTTAATCAGCGTTCCAGGATCTGTCTCTTTTTGATAACTATCATAGGTGCTCTCAAAACCGCCCCAGGATTTCTTATAGCTTGAGTGAGCCAAAAGTGCTAAACCACCGATAACAATCTCTGCTCCAAAAAAACCTAGACCTGAATAGTTTCTTTTTGAATACATCTGACCGGTACCAGGTATGACAGTAGAATAGACCAAAGACTTTATCTTGCTCGGTACTTTAGGAAGCGTGATCCACTTTCTTTTTTTCTGATCTTTTTTTATGACGCTAGAGCTTAACGTTGTGCTGGATGCGCCAATTGTTAGCGTGTCCGGGACCTCAAGCCCGCTAACATTATAGGCTAGTTTTTTCATCTCAAGCCTTATACTATCAACAGCAGAAATATTTTCCATTGAAAAACCGTGGACCTCTTGCTCCATGTCAATCGAATAAAGCCGGCCTTTAACAAAATATTCATTCTTTTTTTCAACGATAGTGCCCGAGATTATATAGTTAACATTGAGCATTTTACCAAGCTCCATGATGCACCCCTTAGACTTACACTCACCATAAATCTCTTCTCCCGGATAAAAGATTTCTACCTGATTGGTCATGCTTGCGTCTAAGACCTCGTACATCTTTAGATTCCGGATATTTAGGCGAAACTGCTCTGTCAGCAGGTTCTGTATAGGCGCTGATATCCCCTTAGAGCTAAACTCCAGGACAGCCAATCGATTACCAGTTTTTGGCTCGCTTCCTTTCCAATCTATTTTTTCTGCAGGAAACGCTTTTTCAGTGGGAATAAATCCCAAAAGCACTAGCATCAAAACAAACTGGCGCATTCTTCTAGTCTTATATTGTACCATATTTTATGAAAACCAACGAATTTACACCGAACAAAGGAGATGTCAAATAAAGGTGAAAACTGAGGTCTGGATCAGAATTGTTTGAGCGGATTGTCTTGGTACCACTGATCAATGAAATTATCCAACAAACGGATTAAAGTATTCTCCATGTCTGGCCTCATCATCTCATTAGAAGACTGGCCTAAGATGTTTTGTTGATATATTTTACCCGTCTTGAATTTTTTTATTATTTTTTTCTTCGAATAGTTTTTCGTGTAGTCATCCTTTGAAACAAAAAAATCATATACCGAGAGATCTATATTATAAGATACCAAAGGATTATCACCGGGCTCGATCACACTTATCCTAATATCCACCGCAGGTGAAAATCTGTCTGGATTTATTTTAAGCTTATACCTATCAAGAAATAACAGCGCTATCTGCTCCACTTTTTTTTTCCACATCGGGTCCTCGAGCCCGTTAACACTAATATCAAGCGAGACCTCACTTATTTTACTTAGATTTCCTCCAGACCAATTACTCTGAGCTGTTAAACCCGGACAAACAATAAACATAATAGCGAGCCACAATTTTATTATGTGTAACCGCATTATACTACTTGGTCACCATTGGCACAAAACGAACCGGGAGTATCTTTTCCTTTTTTATTGACCCACCTATCTCTTTTGTAATTACCCATAGATATTGTATATCAAACTGCTTTCCTACAGGAATAACCATGATCCCTCCTTCAGCCAACTGTTCAACAAGCATGTCAGGAATTTCTTCTGGTGCGGCCGTGACCATAATCCTATCAAAAGGTGCCTCCTCGGGCCAACCCTTGTACCCGTCACCGCTACGCACTGAAACATTCTTAAACCCAAGTTTTTTCAAGCGTGAGGATGATTCTTTTGCCAGTTCATCAACAATCTCAATCGTATATACATAGTTCGTAAGCCTGCTTAGGATTGCAGCCTGATAGCCAGACCCTGTACCAATCTCAAGAATCTTATGGCTAGAATCTACTTTTAGATTTTCAGTCATAAAGGCAACGATAAAAGGCTGGCTGATAGTCTGACCATGTCCTATAGGCAGTGGCCCATCCTTGTAGGCTGATTCAGCATATTTCTCAGGTACAAACTTGTGCCGTTCGACAGATTCCATTATATCCAGCACACGCTGATCTTCTATGCCTCTTTTGATGATCTGATCTTCAATCATGATCGACCTCAGGTCTGAATAATTGTTGATTGACTGACACGATAGACTTGCTGCTAAAAAGAAGACCCATAAAAGCCATTTTATGTTTGAATGAAACACTGGATATAGTGTAAATGATTCAGGCAATTTATCATTGATATTAAAAATAAATATCTAGATTAAGTTTTGCTTTACTCGCGAAAGGGTTAAAAGAGGGGCGCACTGAATACTGTAACTTTTTTCCGTATTTGAAGCGTACAGCTTCCCTCTTATCATGAATCATTTTTAGTCCATGAAACACATCATAGTAGTACGAGCCAAATACAGCGGCAATACCAATAAAACCTAATAGAGGATTACCCCCAATGCGGTTAACCCTCTTGTATACCTGGTTCAGTTTATATGTTACCGAATCATTCCCGGTTATTTCTACCGGTATCTTTTCATACCTAATCTCATTATCCAGACCCTCATTCATAATAAAAAGCTCATAGTCTGACTCTGGCCATTTTCTCTCCTCGCTACCTGACGATGCAGCAAATGCTAAAAGGCCACCAATCGTAATATAGGAAAGTTTTTTTGCTGTACTTTTTTCACCAGCATAACGATGAACAATGCCAGGAATAGGAATAAAAGCAAGCCCGACCCCTATGTTTATCCTGCGGTTCATGTCCTGGTATTCCTCGTACGTCATCTCCTCAGGAATTGGATGAAGCGGTGTCTCACTCATTATTTCAGCTTGTTGGTTATTCTGCGTAAATACGACACAAAACAAAAAGAAATATATGATAATATTTTTCATATAAAGATTCCCTATTTAATAAAACAATTCAAAATCAGAATATAACCAAACTAATATCCTTATAATCTACCGATTATGATCAAAGGACGTCAACTCAGGAAATATTCTATCTGTTCAAATTTCCTTTTGCAAAAACAAATAATATGATTAATAGTTACAATCAAGAAAATAACTCTCGAATACAGATCCAATTAAAAGAGTACTATCATAAAAAGCCGCCACGGTTGAGCCCGATAATTCGCCTCCAAGATTTAGATATATTTCTTCAATAGTATAGCTATTACTTTGATCCAAAGAAACCTTATAAACCTGTGACGGAGACAACACAGTTGAATCATTCATGTGTCTGGAGAAGGTGTACATCTTAGGGTGTGATCCGATCCACAGATTACCGTCCGAATCAATCTCTATATTATCAACGCCTGAGTTAAAATCAATTGACTCAATCAATTCCAAATCGTTTGTATTCTTATCTCTGGAGAAGATCGAAAGTTGTTTTCCGATTGTTTCTGCAACATACAATAATGACCCATCACGATTGATGTTAATTCCGTTAGCAAAACCTAAGCCTGATGCAGCAACACTAAACTTTTTCCCATCATAGAACAAAGCGTTACACCTTCTTAGCTGCAAATATTCTTCAAGAGTTTGCATCAGTCCAGACGAGCTGCCATGATCATTTGTAACATAGAACTGGTCTTTATTGATTAATACTATATCATTCGGGCTAATCATCAGGGGTCCAGAAACCGATCTAATATGAAACAAAGAATCAACCTCATAACGAAAAAGTTCGATAGAGTGTCCTTCTGAAGAATTAAACAAGCCGCCAGAGTGATGGTTAACCACTGCCAGAAATATTTTGCCATCTGGATCTTCGTAGACAGAGATGCCGTGTGGATGGAAACCAGTGTCTAGCTCTGGCCTGAGGTTAACTAGTTTATGATCTTTTGCCTTAGGCCTATACTGATATATCGTGCCCTGAGCCAGCGACCCATTCATCCTGCCTCTCCTATTGTCACTTGATATCAGTGCTGTTCCATTTTTCAAAAATGTTATGTCCTCAGCACCAACAACACCAGCTACTGAGGAACAATCTCCTGAATAGTGCGGCTCTAGTGTCTTAAACTCACCAGCCTCGTACATTGTCCTCAGGATAAAACCAACTACAAGGATAAATATAAATACCGCTACCTTGGTGACATGATTTGTAGACACTATAAAACTAGTCTATATCCAGTTTACGCAGTCTAGGTAGTCACTAAGCGCCTGGTCACTGTAATAGTCAGGACCACGGCCAGGCTTGGACCACCTGACAGAGCCATCTTTTTCCAAAAGAATAACAGCAGGCATAATCTCAAAAGGAGGAACCGCTAAATCAAAACGTTTGGCAATCTCTAGGTTTTTATCTTGGACAAATGGAAACGGAAACTTTGTTCTTTTTCTGAGCTCTTTGATTCCATCTTTTCCGCCAGGTGCAAGCACCAAAAACGTCAGATTGCACCTGTTAAACTCTTTCATTCTATCACGGATCCGTATAAGCTGTTCAGTGCAAACAGGACAGCTGACGGATTTGATGGTTACAATGCAGACTGTCTTGTTTTTTGACAGGTCGGATATAACAACCTTTTTATTATCTATATCAAAAACATTTTTCGGAAAAAATTTATCCTCTTTAGCATGAATAGAATAAAAAGAGAGAATAAGGTATATAATAAAATACTTATATCCTTTGGCCACTAAATATCTCCTATAATATTAAGATAGTATCCGCTCAAACTCTCTGACTGTATCATCTACATCATCCTTGCTAACACCAGCATGCGTAACAAGCCTGAACCAGCTAGGACCAAGCTCAAAAAAATGAATATTCTGTTCTACCATCTTCTCTAATAATAAGGCACCACCTACTTTTGGATGGTCTAGTGAAAAATAAATGATATTTGTCTTAACCCTATCGAGGTTAATACGAATACCATCAATATTTGAGATTCCCTCTGCAAGAGTTCTAGCATTTTCATGATCATCTATAATTCTATCTGTCATTTTTTCTAGTGCAACAAGACCTGCGGCTGCCAATACTCCAGCCTGGCGCATGCCACCACCAAGTGCTTTTCTATTTCTACGAGCTTTTTCAATAAAATCTTTATTCCCGCATAGCATGGATCCTGCAGGAGCTGATAAACCTTTTGACAGGCAGAATGATACCGAGTCAATATTATCTGTCAGTTCTGTTACCGAAACATCAAGCGACACGGCCGCATTAAAGATCCTTGCCCCATCAACATGAACAGATAGTGAATTATTTTTTGCTATCTCCGTAACGCTGTTTGTATAGTCAACACTGAGCGGCATACCAAGACAACGATTATGAGTATTCTCAAGACAGATTAATCTTGTTGGAGGGAAGTGAACATCCTCTTTTCTAATAGCCTTTTTTATATCCTCCAGTAAAAGTGTCCCATCCTCCTGATTCGGAATCTGGCGAGAGTGAACCCCTCCAAAAGCCGAGATACCTCCCGCCTCATAGAGGAACGTGTGAGCCTGGTCACCAAGAATAACCTCATCCCCACGCTGGCAATGAGATAAGACAGCAACCAGGTTAGCCATTGTCCCGCTAGGAACAAACAGTGCTGCTTCTTTATTAAATTTTGTAGCGGCCAGATCTTCTAGTCGATTGACCGTTGGATCTTCTTGGAAAACATCATCACCAAGCTCCGCACTAGAGATAGAATCAAGCATTTCTTTCGTCGGAAGCGTGATGGTATCACTTCGTAGATCAACTTTTTTCATTTGCCTGTAATAATTTTATTAAGACTATCTATTATTTTTTAGGATCGCTGCTCTCATCTTCAGATGATTCATCCACTGGCATAGTGCCTTTCTGGCTCCACTGAAGTTTTTGATTTTTATCATAAAGTCCCATCATACCGGTACCACTCTTGTCAGAAGATATAAAAGAGGTACGTTTTCCAGAGCTGCCAAAGGTAGTAAGGTATCCTGCGCCATCTTTTTTTGACCCAATCAGAGTTGTATTTTTTCCGTTAGCATTAACCGTCTTTATATAGCCTTGGTCTTGATCATTCACGCCTGTCATGAAAGCAGGCTCCCCCTTTGAGTTACTGCCTATGATAACATTATTCCCGCTTTTATCTGTTCCAACAAAGACAGCATTTTTTCCAGAGTTCTTTCTTATGTTCATGTAACCGCCTTCACCTCCATTAGAGCCAATTCTCACTGAGGGAGAACCCTCTTTGTTATAGGTGATAACGCTACCACTTCCAGACGGGTGATTTCCGATCATTACCGTGTTCTTGCCGTCTTTGCTGATCGTTTTTATGTATCCGCCATCTGCGCTATCTATCACCGTAAGAGAGTTGACAACAAGGTCGGTTGGACCCTTATCCTTGTGCATTTCTTCCTGAAGATCTTTTTTAAGAACAATCAGTTTTTCCATGAGAGTGTTAAACTCATTTCTAATGTCATTATCCTTTGACTGCATGATCGCCAGACTGCGGAGCTCAGGATCGGTGGCCTTTAGTCGACCTAGTCCATATATATTCTCCAGATTGATGTCTTCGTCTAACTCTCCTAACTTTTCTGCTATTTTTAAAATTTCATCCTGCATTAGATTTAATTGGTCATGATATTTCTTGTCGAAGGTATTGTACTCAGAACACTCCTCATCCTTTCTCGTAAAATAATGATACTCTCTCGTTGTCATTGAGTTAATTCCGCCTGCTTTAAGGTCTAGATATAGCTCGTCATAGCAAGGGTTATGCTGACCATATATTGGCAAATAAGAAAAAAGCATAGAAAATAATATCTTATACATTGTTATCTTTTTCATAGAGATACCCTTAATAGTACTTCATTATAAAAACTTATAGTATGTGGGATCCCCTATTATCCGCACTGGGGAAGGCGAATCTATTCAAAAATATTGGATTTGAACAACTAAATAAGGACTATTATATTTTTATATTATTTATATATTTATAATGTAATTATTGATTAATTATATACGTAAGGATAAACCATGAGCGATAAAAAAGATTTTAATAAAAAATATGATAAAATGATTAACGATCTGCAGGTAAAGCTTGTACACATGCAGGACTGGGTAATCGAAAATAATAAAAAAGTGGTTATTGTATTTGAAGGTCGAGATGCTGCCGGAAAAGGCGGCACAATAAAAAGGATAACAGAAAACCTAAACCCTCGGAGCTGTAGGGTAGCGGCACTGGCAAAACCATCAGACCGTGAAAAGACTCAGTGGTATTTTCAGAGATATGTATCACACCTGCCCTCAGCCGGAGAGATAGTTCTGTTCGACCGTAGCTGGTACAATCGCGCTGGAGTAGAGAAGGTGATGGGCTTTTGTAGCGATAAAGAATATATTGAATTTCTACAGACAACGCCTGACTTTGAAAGGATGCTCATTGGCTCAGGGATCATCCTATTAAAATACTGGTTCTCTGTTAGCGCGGATGAACAGGTAAAACGTTTCAAAGGAAGAATAAACGATCCGACCAAAGTATGGAAGCTTAGTCCGATGGACGTCGAGTCTATTAACAGGTGGGAAGATTATTCAAAAGCGAAAGATAATATGATGGAACACACGGACACAGATATTGCCCCATGGAGTATTGTTGAGTCAGACATAAAAAAGAAAGCAAGAGTAAACTGTATCAGCCACCTGCTGAGTAAGATACCATATGAAGATATTGAACATGAATCAGTTGAGCTTCCTAAAAGATTACCCGCAGAGTCTTACCAGAGGCCAGACCGTTCAAACTTCAACTATGTTCCTGAGGTGCTCTAGTAAGGCAACTATACAGCATCTAAAGAATGACCGATCCGCTCTAGAGCATTTACCAGATAGTCATTTGGAGGGCCATAGCCAAACCTGAGAAACCCTTCTAGGCCAAACCATTTTCCTGCGGTAAGAAGGACACTAAAATTATCCCTTATGTGATAGGTAAGTTCCTGAGAGCCTAAGCCCATGTTAATACGCACAAACGCAATTGCACCTGCATCAGGAGGAGAAAGACTAAGCTTATTATCGCACGTATCTACCCAGTCCACAAGCGTATTCATATTCTGGTTCAGGTGTGCTTTGGTTCCATCTAATATTTGTTTTCGCCGTTTTGTTTCCAATATCCTGGAAGCTACCCAGTCACTGTGATAGGCAATACTGATTGACGTATAGTCATGAAATGCCCAGGCTTTTTTTATATAATCTTCTGGGCCAACGGTCCACCCTATTCTCAGTCCAGGTAGTCGATATGCTTTTGACAGTCCTGCGTTAACAATTGTTTTCTCATAGCTTCCATAAAAAGAAGGTGACTCCACACCATCAAGCTCTGCCCCACGGTATACCTCATCCGAAAGAATCCAACAGTCATTTTTTGAGGCGATCTCTATAATGTCTTGCATATTTTCATTAGTAACAACGGAGCCAGTGGGATTGTTTGGGTGGCAGACTACTATCATCTTTGTTTTACTAGTGACCATTGAATCAAGTTCGTCCGTGTTCCACTGCCAGCCTAGCTCTTCACGAAGAGGAAGCTCTTTTACCGTTATTCCAAAGTTACGTGCTATGCCCCTTATCTGAAGATAGTTTGGGACCATATAGACAAGCTCATCCCCCGGCTCAAGCATGGTCATTATGGCAATAAAGTTGGCCTCTGCTGAACCTGTTGTTGCTAAAACATTATCCACGGACGCCCCACGATATAGACCGGCTATTCTTTTTCTAAGTAAGGGCGTTCCGGTAGTATAACCATATATAAGCTCCGTCTCTAGAAGCTCTGTCTGTTCATCTTTTGTGAGGATATCTTTCAGTGGCAGAGGGTGCAGCCCACTCTCTGATAGATTATAGTCTACCTCGTGCTCAAATAAAGACTGATTTCTTTCTAGCTCAAACTCTTCAAATTTCATTTAGTCTAACCTTTCACATGCCTCATACACTGCTTTTGCTATTTGAATGTCCTGCACAGCTACGCCTGTGAGATCAGCGACCGTGATCTGGTCTTCTCCGCAACGAACTGTATTATCAGTGTCAATGATATTCCCTAGCTCCATGATGTCACTCTCGCTTATTATTTTATTTTTTATTCCGTGAGATATTTCTCCTCTTTCAACGCACTGGACGATACTATCGGCAACAATAAGGTCTGCCATCTCGAAGATTCCTTCTTCCAGCTCCTGCTTTCCTGGAGAGTCTGATCCTAAGGCTGTTATGTGTGTACCCTTTTTCAACTTATTTTTTTTCAGGAGCGGACTCTTGGAGGGTGTGGCCGTAATGATCAGGTCGCACGATCCAGCGATATTATCGGTGGTTGATGCTTTTTCTACGTCCCAACCATCTAGAGACATGTCTCCTATATATTTTTCAACACTCTTATCGCTCCTGCCCCACACTTTTACGTTCCTGCAGTCTGTAACTCCAGACAAATAAGCAACCTGCATCCTGGCCTGCACACCCGTACCAATGACCCCGATACAGTCTATTTTCTTTGGCGCAAGAATCTCAGCACAGATTCCTCCTGCAACCGCGGTTCTTACATTGGTCAGATAGCACTCATCTGCCAATATTGCTACCTCCTGTCCGGTCTTTTGGTCAAACAAGAGCATCACACCTCCCTGGGAGGGAGAGATACCCAAGCTTGTATCACCATAGAAGCCAGACGCGATCTTTATCACATAGTATTCGTCACCTTTTATATACCCGTACTTTATGTGGACATCACCAGGCGGGTTATCAAAAATCATCTCGCCGACAGGGGGAACAACGGTGAGCCCTGATGAGTATGCCTTGAAACCTTGTTTGATCAGCGGAAACAGGTCAAGCATAGGGAGAACCTTCTTTATCTCCTCTAGCCCAAATACCTTCATAAAATTTTTCTTAAAACCTCTAGGCTGATATTGCGGCCGCAGACAACGATCCCGACACGCTTGCCTTTTAACTGATCTTTCATTTTTATTAGGGCCGCGATGGAGGTTCCAGCAGCACCCTCAACCAGAATACGTTCTTTCTCAATCAGGTGAATGATTCCCTCATGGATCTCCTGCTCTGTTAGCAGAACCATCTGGTCCACATATTCTTGGCACATTTCAAAAGTAATCGATCCAGCCTCGACGCCTCCAGCGGTACCATCAGAAATAGTTGGCACAGGATCAATCTTTATTATTTGACCCGCTTCTAATGATTTAATCATCACTGCATGGTTCTCGGGAGAGGCAGCGATAACCTCTATCTCCGGCCAGACTGATTTCAAGTACCCGCCGACGCCGCTAATAAGCCCGCCACCACCGACAGAAACAATTACAGCATCTAGTCCACTACACTGCGACTCAATCTCTAATGCGATTGTACCCTGCCCAAAGATCACGTCAGGGTCATTATATGGTGAAAGATATATTCCTCCCGTGCTGTCTGCTACTTCCCTGGCTTTTAGCTCACCATCCATACAGTCCTTACCATGAACCCTAATCTCAGCTCCAAAGTTTTTCATATTAGCGAGCTTAGCATCAGAGGATTTCTCTGGCACATAGATAATACAGGGCACATGAAGATTTTTGCAGGCATAGGCCACTGCGGCGCCATGGTTCCCGGTTGAGGCAGCATAGATCCCAGACTCACGCTCGCTCTCAGATAGAGTGAGCATCTTATTCATCGCTCCTCTAACTTTAAAGGAACCGGTATGTTGCTGGTTTTCCATTTTTAACCATACATCGGCACCGGTTAAATCAGACAACATAGCAGACCTCTCAAACGGGGTCTGAATCACATGCTCTTTTATTCTCTTTTCGGCAGCGGTAACGTTTTGTTGTATCATGATTTTAAAATGAATTATTCTTCATATAAGCTATAAGTACGCACCCTATAATAAGCATTAATTATATCATACTCAGTAACAAAATCACGGCCTCTGACATACATTTTCCCGGTACGTTTGTCGAATATTTTCATGTCTACCGTGGAACCACTAATGTATTCATATCGACCTGATCCGGATCCTGTTGACGAAGAACCAAGAAACATCATACTGCTTATTCCGAGTATGACTCCAGTAATAATACCTATACCATATTTTTTCATTGTTGCCTCCTTTTTATTTATAGTCAAACGCTGACTTTTGCTTTAAAATATTTTTAGCGATGTAGTTACTATGTTGGACTCTCCTTGTTTGTTTGATGTCCCCAGTAGCGGTATCAAAAATAGTGTACAATACCTCATAGCTTTTATTACCCAGATAGTCTTCCTGGGTTAAGAGCAAAGTATCAATCTGATATTTACCGGTAGTGTTAAGGGTTGGATTTGGTGTAAGTCCTAAAGCAGTGAACGCGATGAACACCACTAGGATTGCAGAGGCAAAACCGTATGCATACTGTTTCATGATAGTCTCCTTTTTTTTGTTAAAATTTTATGTCTGCAAAAGCTAACTACTTATTGCAAAAGGGCTAAGGCTTAGGGGATGAGAGTCTATTCGTTTTCTGTTGTGAATAGTCATCAGGGGGACACTAACTACCAGTGCGATAGTGGCAGCCTTTTGCGAAAGAACTCGTAGGGTATGCGGCTCAGAGAACAGATCAGCTAGGCCAAAATCTGAGAGCAGAATATGAGAGCTAACTATCAGCCCTATAAATCCAAAAACCACCGACAGAATAAAATGTTTTTTTGGCATAATAATAAAAGAAACTGCATAGAAAAATATCGTCAGATTCATCAGCCTGTATAGCCAGTCCGCAAAAAACGTATGGGCACTAAAAAAAAGATCAGCAGGCGTATAGGCGACACCTGCGAAACAGATACTTGCCAAAAAGCCACACACGCTTCCTAAACGAGAAATATTTTGTACTCTCTGATCATTATCATACAATGAAGGCAGATACAGAAAGTAGAAAGAAAAAACAGCACTAAGTATAATCAGTGCGCCATTAAAACAATAAAAAGGAACCGTGTTCGTTACGCCAGAGACAGTCTTTAACCTGCCAAGATCGCTCAGGTAATTATTTGAAAATGAGTAGCCAACTGAGCTATGGTCTAGTCTATTTCCCCCCTCATAGGCGAATGCTCCGGTAAACACAAGCACAACAAAAATAACTATCGCCGCTAGGGGCAAAATAAAAAATAATAATCTCTCTTTTGAATGCATAAAGGATTATTGGGTGCCTAATCCTTAATAATATTACTATACATTGCCACATCAGAGGAACGCTTATACATTACCTCTTGGTTCTCAATAATACGCGAGTGCTCAATCTTAACATTATCACATTTTTGAAAAGAGAATGCAAACCAGCTGTTATCGTGAACAAAACAGTTAACAATCGTAAGGCTCTGAACGCCAATAGCTTTTACCCCAATTGCTGCGTCCCCGCTTATCTCGCAGCTGTTAATATAAATATTATTCCCCTCATTGATCCGTAATACCTCTGAATCATGGTCACCGATTATTGAGGGGTCATGCCCAAGACTAAGTCTTTGCAGAACGATATTCGAAGAATTATTTATAATGAAAACTGGCTGGTGGATGTCACTCAGAATAATACCCGATGATAGTATACCCTGTATAGTAATATTTGTCTTTCTGTTAATTACAATGGACCTAGAAACTGTATGAACTCCCTCTGGTATGGATATGACCTCGTTCTGCCTGGCAGAGTTAATCATTTGCTGAATCAGTTCATAGTTTTCCTCTGCCTGCTGAGCAAGCTCAGCATATCTTGAGCTATCGACAGCGGGGATCAAACTCTCCTCCTCTAAAACAAAATCTGCCGGCAGTGCAGAAAAAATAGAGTCAGATGGTAGATAGACCTGTGTCTCGTAACCATCAAGCGAGACCTTAAGATTGTCCCAGGGTTGGCAGTCAATGATCTCATAGTTTCCTCTGCGATTTGTCAGAACGCTGGTGTTCCATTGAAACTCTTCATTATGATATCCAGTTAGACTGATACTCGCCTGGTACAATGATTTTTCATTACCATCTGTTACCCGGCCCCATAATTCTATATGATTAGAGCCTGTCTGGTCATCTGCTTCTGCCAAGGATACCGTTTCTAATACAGGAGCTAGTTTGGTGTCTACGTTTACCCAGCTTGCGCCAATAATTTGACCATCATACCCGCTACCACTATAGTCAGTGACAGAAGAGTCTGCGCCCTCATTAAAAGGCCAAAAACCGATCAGGTTTGATGAGGCGACATAATTAAGAGTGTCTACCGTAGGATCCATCCCCACGCCTGAGTTATACAGTGAGCTAACCTCATCCGGCGTTAGTTTCCGATCCCATATTGATACACCATCGATCAGACCTGAAAAATACTCACCAGAGTTGTCCCACATTGTGGCAATAAAAAACTTTTCATCTGTTGGATAGGACTTGCCCTGGCCCATTGATTTTGCTATCAAAACACCGTCAATGTATAGGGCCGATGTGTCGATTATCGTTGCAGAGTCGCCAATGGTTCCGTCATTTACGATCGTATAGTAGTGCCAATTATTATCCATGTAGAAATCTTTGCTTTTCAAATCTTTCCACTCATCTGTCATTTTTATGGTCCCTGAAGTGTCCGAAGCAGAATTGGAACCAAAGTAGAATGGACTCCCAGCGGTATCGCTCTGAGAGACTATCGTCCTCGCGCCTGTGTTCCCAGAGTCAGCCTTGAGCCAGACTGATAGCGTATAGTCCCCAGAATCTGGGATTACGTTTTCTTCTATCAGAATATAATCATTCAGACCGTCAAACCTGAGTCCTGTTGAATCCGCTGCAGAGTCATATTCAGGGCCGCCGAAAAACATGCACGAGTATGAAAAAAGAAGAACAAGGATGGGAAATAGTTTTTTCACAAGCAGAAGTTAATATTTGATGATAGACATTACAAATTAGCTAGTAACTATAGTGAGTTAAGTCAGAGTACACCTGTTCATAGGCCTGAGGGTTAAACTTTTTCCCTCCCTTTAGGCTATAATCAAAAAAATCTAACAGAATTGTATTCATAATTAATCTTATTGTTTTTGGTGATATTTTTCCGGATCCGAATTTTTTTGTCAGCCTTGTAAACTGCGAAAAGTCAGTAAAATCATAGTGCCTTGATCCTTCCACAGCAAAGTGGATTGAGATCTTAGAATTCTTCTTTGCCAGTTTCTCCATCACACTATAATTATTTGAGCTGCCCCAGCTTGGTTGACCAAGGTGCCCAAAAGGTTTATTCATGTCTCGGCTAGTGACAGACTCTGGAAGTGGTAAAAAATATGCATCCAGTCCAAAAACTGCGTCTATCCTGCTGTCACTGTAGCCGGCCATTACAGAGGTGCAGCCCCCAAAAGAATGTCCAAATATTCCTATCTTGCTTGTGTCCGCATTGCCCATAAAATTGTCCGCAGACGCAGATTGTTGAACCATCTTGTCAATTAAAAAACTGACGTCTTCTGTTCTTATTGTTAGCTGCTTTTTTACTCTTGCTATCATATCCTCTTCGGACGGACGCTGGTTGTTGCCCGGTAGTCTTGATTTTGAATAGACAACTCTTTCATTTGCTAAAACGGTAATCGCGGCATCGTACGTGTGATCGGGTGCGACAACAATATACCCATAGCTGGCAAGCTCCTCTGCCTGGAACGTGTTTGCGATCTTTAGGCTCTGGTGCCCGTGCGAATAAATCAATATTGGAAATTTTCCTTTCGCAGGAGCGGCCTCTAACCACGAGTTACATTCAATGCCTCCCGCTCTTTCCATCAGAGCATTGGGCACCTCTAGCCTGGCAGAAAGAGCCTCACTAATCACCTCTTGATTATCAACATACGGAGCCTTTTTCACTAGACCTCTCTGATCGGCCGGGTACCAGACCTTTACACTGATCTCTCGGGGCCCGGTGATATCATCCGTAAACCACATTGACCTGCTCTCATCAACCAAATAATAATTCTGCGTTCCCACGGGATACCTGCCGCCAACCTTGGCAATGTCCTTAAGCGGTATTGACCGATATACTATTGTCGCACAGCCGCTGACATATAGACCAATCATTACAAACAGCACAAGACGGGAATAAGAATAAAGTTGTTTTGGATCCATTTGGTTTTGATGTAAATAATTAGATAAGTACTGCATGAAAAATAAGCTAGACCAGGTTCTCTTGATCCAGTTTTTTGAATAGCTCAAGACTGACCCAGGCGTCCGTAGCAGCATAGGAAATTTGCCCGTTTGAGAGTTTTCTGCGGCTCCAGTCCGAGGTCCGTGAGCTTTTGGAAATTCTGTAATTAAAAAATAGAGCCGCCAGGCCGCGAAGCCCATGGTGGGGAATGAGCCTGTCTCTTGCTGTGTCACCAAGATCAACAAATGAGCACGGGTCAAAGGGAGACAGATACATTAGCTCTATCAGATCTCTGTCAACAGAGACGCCACACTTTGTAATTTTTTTATTGGACAGAATTTGTGATAGTGTTTCAAACATTCGGTCACTGTCTAGCTGATAGACATAGACAGCATTCTCGCCAGCGAGCTGCATTATAGATGGAGCATTCACAGGCCCTTTCGTAAATATTGGCCGCGTCTCTGTGTCAAAGCCAATTACTTTTTGTGTCAGAAGATAGTCAATCGACCCTTGTATATTATCTTTTGATGAGAGCACATGAATGTCGCCCTCATACTTCACAAGAGGCATCTCATTGATCTCATCCTTGCTCAGTCTTTTATAGGTTCTCATTTTTTTCTTTTTCTAGCTCATCGTTAATACTGTATCCAAGCAGCACAACAAAGAGTAATAAAAACACCCACTTCATCTACCAGCCATACCCTTTCATCTTGTAGTCCTCAGCGGCCTGGTCAATTCGTTCTGGTTCTTCCTCAAGAGGATTCCACTCGGATAATATAGTGTTAATATCTTGGCCTCGTTCTTTTTCTGTTTGATCCCAGGTGTTTGTCCTATCGTCAATATTAATAAAACATTCCCAGCTTCCTGTAACATTATTTTGAACTATTGGATCAATATCCCGTGCACCAAAGTAGGTGTTAATAATAGTGATAAGTATTTGTATCTTTTTTTCAATCGACGCTCTTTGCGAGCTGTGCCCCTCAAATATAAAACTGCTGTGCCTGCCAAACAGTTTGAGCATCATAAACGCCGGGGACTGTTTTCTATGGTCAGAGCTATGTACCAGGCCAAGACCAGATGGGTGGAGCATGTCGCTAGACTCGTGGCCAATAATAATCTTAATAAATGGCAGGCTATGATCATGCTTGTTGGTTATCAGCTGTAGGGTAATATCTGTCCACTCGCAGTCAGGAGCATAGTCAGTTGCGCTAACACTCACCGGTGCCTCTTTTTCTTTTTCCAGTCCATCAAGGCTTTCCCAGAGTAAGGTAGAAAATGATCTCGCGGATAATATTTCTTGAGCGATGAAGGTATTAAAAATGTTCCTCTTGTCTCTGGAAATGATCATAATGTTGTGACTAAACTGGGAAAAAATAGTCAAAAATGCCATCAGATTGATCACCGGAGGAAATTCAAACTTAAACGAAATGATCAGCCACAGTAGCGCCTGAATGATGATCCACTTCCACTGTCTTGAGAACACGGACACCTGTGACCTGGATCCATCAATAATGATCTTGTCTTTATCTGCAGGGTCTCGGTTGACTGAATTTCTCCAATCGTGGAACCGCTCTGCCAGTTGCTTTCTGGTATACTTTGGGCCATAAAACAGACTAATAATCTGTTTCATATCTTCTATCTTTTTATTAATAAATGCTAACAATAAGTGCTCCTGCCAGAGCGAGTGACACTGCCGCCCATTTTTTCGTTGTCATCACCTCTTTGAGAAAAATAGCCGCGAGTATAATAATAAAGATGGTCGAGAGCTGGTTGTAGATCGCCGCACGACCTGCCAGGGTATACTTGTAGCCCGAAAGCCAAAATATCACTGACAAGAATGTTCCAAGAAAAGAGCCGGCCAAAAGATAGACATGGCCAAAGCCTTTGGACAACGTCTCTCTAAGCTCACTATACCCGTTTAAATAGACGATCGCTGCCGCACTAAAAATAATGCCAGTACTGAACCGGACCAGGGCAATCGGAACCACCGGATGAGACTCCATCACCGGACGCAATAGTAGAACAGAATAGGCCGTAAAAAAATGCGCCAAAAATCCATAGAAGGTCCCTATGTATATGTCTCTTGGGGTCCGGTTTGCCGGGCTTTCCATGGTCCCGACAATGACCCCGGAGATAACCAGGGCTCCACCAAAATAGGCAAAGACGGATATAAGCTCCTGATACATAATGTAGGCTAAAATAAATATCGATACCGAATAGCTGGTGCTGATAATCGCACTCAGACCAGAGCCAATTCTTCTGAGGGAAGAAAGAAAAAGAAGATCCCCCAGAGCGACTCCGATAAGACCGCTGACAACGAGAATGAAATAATCGTGTTGGGTAAAGACCGGGAAAAGATCACCCTGCAATAAAAGAAAACCAACAAAGCCTAAGACACCAACAATATTTTTTAATAAACTTATCTGTAGACTATTAAGAACCCGTCCTGCAATATCAAAACATATTACTCCACAGGACCAGCATATCGCAGTAAGGATAGCATAGATATCACCAAGATTTAGACTGTATTGCATAATTAATAGACTATTGAACCGTTGATACTAACAAAAAATTGGGTACATAAAAATTAATCTGTGGTAATAAATATGTTTCAAAAATCGTAAATTGATCGTCAAAACTATGGGATCTAAGAAGTATACTACCATTATTAGTATCTTATTTATCATACTGCTGATGTCGGCCAATAAACACAACAATGAGATCTTCCCAGGGCTGGTTCCTGCTCCTGCATTTATTGAGTTTGTAGATACTAATCTGGAGATTGAAGAGAGAATCAGGATGGACTACAACTCGGAAGATGAAAATCTAAAAAATATGATCCGGCTGGCTGAGTCAGAGCTCTCTGACATTGGCTATAAAGCGACAGATTCAAACAACGAACAAGATCAAACCAGAGTATCCATACGTGTTGATCATAACATCTCAGAAGCGCCTGAATCCTACAGGCTCAACATAGATCCGCAGGGCATTGAAATAATCGGCTCAGACCATGCAGGAACATTTTACGGAATCCAGACACTGCTCCAGATCCTGGAGACAAGTAAGATTAAAAATGTTCCGACAGT
>ENA-UPTF01000999-UPTF01000999.1-marine-metagenome-genome-assembly--contig:-NODE-999-length-18709-cov-6.815747_pt1 | contig 18709 bp, 17 predicted proteins | sample MGYA00238166_ERZ767019 | MGnify/ENA primary metagenome ERZ767019 (study PRJEB28930, sample SAMN06266391) | marine metagenome | isolation source: Sea water from 250 m depth | place: Atlantic Ocean | study...
CCAATTATAGAACACATCTTCTAACTTCAACTAGTCTGACATATGAAGATAAGCTTAACTGATAATTATTCTGTAGAAGGCTTCTCTTCTGTAGAAGGTTTTTCATCCGTTGATATTTTCTCTTCAGTAACAGCTTCTTGAATTTCTATATTCTCCGTTTCGGGACTACCAAGTTCCGATTCTGGTTCAGGTTTTGATAAGATTTCATTAAATATTGATTCTGGTGTTAATTTTACTTTTTCCTCCTCATCAATTTTTACTACATATGATGGAATATTCACAATCCTATCACCAATCATAACATGACCATGTGATATTGCTTGTCTTGCTTGGTATGGAGTTTTAAAATAGAATTTTTTCATGATGATAGTTTGTAATCTACGTGATAGCAGATCATCAATTTCTAGATTCAATACATCATCTAACGTTGCATTTTGTTCAACAAGGCCAATTCTAGAAAGGGAATTCATCAAAATTGGTTCTTCTTTATCTCTAACATCTTGCGTTAATGCAAGAAGAGAACGGGCTTGATTTCTTACTCTAGATAATTCAGTTCTAGCCTTCCATAATTCACGTTTTGTTTTCAAACCAAACGTGCCTAAAATTTTGAGCTCTTCCATCTTTAAATCAAAGTTAAATGGACGTTTTGGTTTTTTCCAACCTCTTCTAAAATTTTTCGTATCTCCCATCTTTCATCTACTCTTTCTTTTCTGCTGGAGCTGCTGCATCTTTTGCTGGAGCTGCTGCATCTTTTGCTGGAGCTGCTGCATCTTTTGTTGTTGCTTCTGTGTCTGTTGGTGTATCTGTTGCATCTGTAGCAGCTGCTGGAGCTCCTGCGCCACCTTTTGCTGGCAGTATTCTACCACCTTTTGCAACACCTACTGCACCACCTTTTCTTCCACTGCATCTGGTTCTTTGACCTCTAACTTTTAATCCATACATATGTCGGTAACCTCTCCAACTGAAAACTCCTTTTTCCCTTTCAACATCGTTTCTTATATTAAATGCAATATCAGATGTAACCAAATGCAAATCGTCACCTGTTTCAACATCTTGTTGGCGATTCAAAAACCATGTTGGAAAATTTGCTGATTTTGGATCTTCGATAATTTTTTCGATTGAAGAAACTTGTTCCGGCGATAGTGTTCCGATTCTTGAATCTGGATTAATTTTTAAGATCTGCAATATTGAATTTGCAAACATGTAACCAAGTCCACGAATTTGCGTTAAACCGATTAGTGTCTTTTTTTCACCAGGAATATCATTTCCTATAATTCGAATCAGATTTTCGTATTCACTACTCAAGTAAGCAAGATTTTCTGTTACCCCATTAAAAACCATGCTGAAAAAATGTCTGTTTAGCGTATTATTAGAATAAATATTATAAACCTGTATTTTTTGGTATCATCATGGAAAATTCTGAGTTTGACACGGACAAAGTCAGTGATTCAATCTTTGATCCTGAAATATCAGAAATTTTGGCTGAAATGGAGACCGAGTCAAAACACTGCTCTATTCTTTCAGAAAAATTTGGCATAACACCAGAAACACTTCAGGCAAAATTATCATATCTAGTAGAATATAATTTTGTTAATCAGTCCGGTGAGGAAAATAATATCATGTACTCGGTAAATTCAGAAAAATTAGCTGATTTTATGGAATCTAGTCATGACTACAAAAATGTGGAAGATAATCTGACGAAAATGGATTCATACCTTAATTAACGCTAGTCTGTTTTCTCTGTCTGATTAGAATAATACCAATTACTACCACTCCTATCATACCAATCAATAACATGGCAAATCCAATCACAGAAATTGAATATGCTGATGCATCAGGAACATGACCAATTCCACCAACAACATTTACTTCCATATCATTTGTTGTTTCTATAACTAATGTGTACATTCCAGATTCTGTGATGTCAAACCGATCTTCAAATGAATTGGTAACTACAGTATTGACTTTGATTTCATGCCTTGATGGGTCTAAAATAGAAACTTGAAGTGAAATCTCAATACCTTCCATTGTTTGGACCACAAACACTCCTTCGGAATTAATTTCTGGGTCCAAATTAGCTTGTAATTCTAGTTTAATTGTATCATCAATCTGACCTTCCTGGATTATGATATCTGATGTAATTGCCTGTGAGCCAATAAATAATAATGCAGCACCAATCCCAATTAATACGCCAATTGCTACAAGAAACTTTCCAGCTTTTGCCATTTTACTTCTACGTATGACCTGTATTTTTACCTAGTTTGCTTGAAAAATTTAAAATAACAAAATTTGTGTATATTTTGTCAATTTTTTTACCTATAATTAATAAATACAATAGAAAATGCATCAGTTGTATGAATATTGCTGGCTCAGCGTCGATTTTTCTATTAACTGCATGTATTCTTTCGTATGGTTTAACAGGTGCATTTGCTGCATCAGGAAGTCAAGAAGTTCCATTATCAGTAGAATCTAACTTACCAGCATACTCAGAAAATTCTGAAGTTACGATTTCTGGAAAAGTCAGAGATTCATCATTATCCAAACAACCAACACCAGTTGTTATTATGGTTCTAAACCCTGATGGTGGTATTGTTACAATTGCTCAAGCTAATTTAGATTCAGACAATGAGTATTCAGTTTCAATGGTAGCTGGAGGTCCATTATGGAAAGCCTCTGGAGAATATACTGTAAAGGCACAATACGGAGCCCAGAAAGGAGAGACGACATTTACTTTTACTGGTGGTAGTGGCTCAAGAGCTGTAGTACCAGAACCAGAAGTTATAGTACCAGAACCAGAAGTTATAGAAGAACCAGAAGTTATAGAAGAACCAATAATTGAAGAACCTGAACCAGTACTTATTGCTGAACCAGAGCCAGAACCAGAGCCAGAACCAATGTGTGGTACAGGAACTGTTCTTGAAGATGGAAAATGTGTTGCTGAAGAGAAAGGCGGTGGTTGTTTAATCGCAACAGCTGCATATGGTAGTGAAATGGCACCACAAGTACAATTCCTAAGAGAGATTAGAGATGGCAAGATTATGGCAACCGAGTCGGGCACAGCATTCATGACAGGATTCAACCAATTCTATTACTCATTTTCACCAGCAGTAGCAGATTATGAAAGAGAAAACCCAATGTTCAAAGAGGCAGTAAAACTATCACTAACTCCACTTTTGACATCACTTGCAATTCTAAATTATGTTGATATTGATACTGAACAGGAAATGCTAGGATATGGCATTGGTGTAATATTACTAAACATTGGAATGTACTTTGTAGCACCAGCAGCAGTAATCATTGCTATAAAGAATAGAAGAAAGTAAACTCTAACTTATTATATTCAGAGGATTTCATCAAAATATGAATGTGGAGTATGAAGAATTTATTTCGATAGAGGACATGTTTCTCTTTCTTGCTTCAGCTGCACCTCCAATGAAAAACTTCATGCCAATCAATTCCTACAAAGGATTTGTATGTTCAATGATTCCACTTAGCCCAAGTGGCGGTGACACATATCTTATGTTATACACAAAAGGTGAACTTGAACCAGGAATACACGAATTTGATATTACAACAAAAGCAATAAAAAAAGTAGAAGCAATTGAACGGGCGGATAAAAGTTACTTTATTGCTATAACTCCAACACGTAATACTATTGCAGATAAAGCAATAGAGCAAATGTAATTATTTTGTATAATTTGGCGCGGCGACAGATCTACTTCTAGCATACCTTTCAACAATATCTTCAGGCAGTCTACCGTTGAAGAGATCTTTACATAATCCTCTAAGATATCTCATAATTGCCCACGTTCCTGCCTTTAGAATACCATACATGAATATCTTCATTGGTGGGCCATACGTTTTATTTCTGAGAATTATTGGAATTATATCATTAATCACACGTAGATTATTCTCCCAACATTTCCAAAACAATGTAAATTGTGCCTCATTAAGATTTCCAAAATGCATAGAATTCTTTTCACTGAAATCTTGGTAAAGTAATGGTGCGACTAATCCTCTAAAGTTAGTTGCTCTAAAGTCACCCATCATATCAATTGTATATTGAGTTTCATCAGGAGTTTCATCCGGCCAACCAATGATGATTGTAGCAGCTGGGAACCAATGATTTTCATTCATTATCCTAGCACCTTCTCTCACAACCCATCCCCACTCTTCATTTGCAAATGGTTTTGTTTTTACACCTAGGTGTTTTTTAACCATACTTGGTGCCACAGTTTCAATTCCTAAATTAGTTGAAAGCCATCTACCATCACCATGCATTTCATTTACTTCTGACATATCATGAAGAAGCTTTGGATCTGCAGCTATTGCAGAAAATGTCATATGTGTAGTTCCAATAAAGTTGGCACCTAATCCTTTGAGTCCTTTCCACAAATCCATGATAGCATCATAGTTAGGTTGGAAGTCTCGATTGTCACATCCGTATAGTAACATTTCATCTGAGTGCAACCATACAGAATCAAATCCATAATCAAGGTTCATTTTTGCTTCTCTTTGTAATCTATCTAGAGGAAGATCTTTTTTCGAACGTTTGTTAACATCACAGAAATCACATCCTCTACCACACCCTCTCATGGCTTCAATCAATGAGTTAACAGTAGGACCAGTAATCTCTGGAATATTTTGAATATTTTTTACAAAACAGTGCATTAATTCTGGCGCATCACCCTTCTCCAAATCACCGAACAAATCTAATGCCAATTCATCTGCCTCCCCAACAACTACCGTATCAATTCCATGAACTTTCATTCTATCAGATTTTGCTAATTCCCATGCACCATTACCACCAACTGCTACCTTGAAATCATATTTTTTCTTTAGTTGAATAATATCAGCACACATTCTCTTGAATTTCATTGCAACATATGATAATTTCTCAGGAGCCATTGTAGTTGTAACAGGTGCCATTCCAAGTGGATCCATTACATTTATTCCAACAACTTTTGTATCAGGTCCAATAGATTTTGCCAAATGTTCAGGATTTGCAACAAACACCTCGTCTTTTTTGTAACCTTGATGTAATGCAGCCTCAATTCGTCTAAGACCAACTTGTGCTACTTTAGCTTCTCCTGTTACAGGATCAGTTTCTACAGCTGGACAGAACACTTTATCAAAAACCCATTCTGGTAAAACTTCGTAAGGACCACATGCAATAAAACCATAGAGGAAATTACCTCTATAATTAGTCATTAAACTTCGATCTGCCGTAAGAACAATTCTTTTTCCAGACAACGTTATTTCTCACCTTGTGATATGATATATATCGTTTGCGAGAAAGCACGACTAGGATTTTTTCTCAGAATTATTTTTCGATAATAGATTTGCAATCTTTGAGGCAATTGCACCAGCTCCTATTCCGTTGTCTATGTTAACAACTGAGAGTCCTAATGAACAACTCTGTAGCATTGACGCTAATGCTGCAACACCTTTTTCACCATATCCATATCCAACAGAAGTTGGAACACCAATAACAGGAATATTAACAGCGGATGATACTACTGATGCCAGTGCACCTTCCATTCCAGCTGCCACAATTACAACATTAACATCAGATTTGATTAATTCTTTTAAAACTGGGAAGGTTCTGTGCAGTCCAGCAATTCCAATATCATAACTTGTTATGCATTCACAATTCATTGCTTCACACATCAACCTTGCTTCTTCTGCTACTGAAATATCAGATGTACCAGCCGTTATAATTCCTATTTTACCACCTGTTTTTTTAATTGCTTTTTGATGTATCAATAATGTTCTAGTATTTTTTCCTTTTCTGATTTTTAATTTTTTATTTTTACAATACTGAATTATCTTTTCAAAATGTTTTTTCTGTATTCGTGAAACTAGAACCAAATCTGTCTTTGTTAAAACTTTTACAATTATTTTTTCTATTTCAGATAGCTGTTTTTTTTCTGCAAATATTACTTCAGGTATGCCGTTTCTAATTTTTCTTCCAGTATCAATTTTAGCAAATTCTTCTATTTTTTCTATTGAATAAAGTGATAATAGTTTCTGTGCCTTTGAAACTGAAATTTTTCCCTTTCTCAATGTTTCTAGTATTTCTGTAAGATCCAATTCTTATTCTAAGTAGATACGGAGTTAAAGATATTTAGATTTCAACGCCTGAGAGAGCATCATTTACACTTTGAACTCCTTTCTCAAACCATTCTTTCTCTTCATCGTTTAATTCTAACTCTATAATTTTTTCAACACCATTATTACCAATCACTGCTGGAACTCCAATTGAAACATCAGAATGCCCATATTCACCATCAAGACAAGTAGAAACTGGCATTACCTGTTTTTTGTCATTTACGATATTATCTATGATTGCTGAAATTGCATTTCCAGGTGCATGTACTGTTGCACCCTTCAATTTAATAACTTCCGCAGCAACATTTTTTGTCAAAGTAAAAATTTCATCTAATTTTTCTTTTGATAGTCTTTCATGTAAAAATTCTCCAGAAATTTTTGCAAATCTAGTTAGTGGAAGCATGTTTTCTCCATGCTCGCCAATAACTACAGCATCAATTTCTTTTCTAGGTGTATTTGTTGCTTCGTGAATAAATTGTTTGAATCTTGACAAGTCTAACATTCCACCCATGCCAAAAACACGATTTCTATCAAAACCAGATGTTTTGTATGCAATGTGTGCCATTGGGTCAAGTGGATTAGTCACAGGAATTATTATTGAATCATCAGCAAATTTTTTGATATTTCCAACAACATCTTTCACAACACCTGCATTAATCTTTAACAAATCCATTCTTGTCATTCCAGGTTTTCTTCCAGCTCCTGCTACAACTACTACAATTTTTGATCCTTTCATATCTTCATAATTATTTGAGCCCTTAATCTCAACATCAATTCCTTGTTCTGATAGCATATGATTGAGATCCATTGCCTCTCCTTGTGGTAATCCTTCAGCAATATCCAGAAGTAATATCTGATCATCTAGTCTTTTTAATGCTGAGAAGAGTGCGGCGTCTCCACCTACTTTACCTGCACCGATAATTGTTATCACACTATGCGCTCAAAATCCTGATTAATTAAATCTTAGTTTGAATTTTAAACAGATTTTTATGTATTTTCACTATTGATAATTCATGGTTCTAATGATCGATGCACAGATTGCTGGAATTTCAGGAGATATGATATTATCGTCATTAGTAAGTCTTGGAGCAAATAAATCAAGAATTATTCAGGGTGTTTACACCGCAGAATCATTTTTAGATAATTCTAAGATTACAAATATTGATTTTATATCTGTACAAAAAAATGGAAAAGACGCAACACAGTTAATTTTAGAAATTGATGAAAATGTTCACAAAAGAAAGGCTACGGATATCAAACATTGTATTATAGAATCATCAAAAAAAATTGGACTATCTGAATCCGGTTTAAATTTTGTGACAAATACTATTAACACTCTCATTTCTGCAGAATCGAAGGTTCATGGTGAATCAGAATCATCAGTCCACTTCCATGAAGCAGCAAGTATTGACACTGTTGTTGACATACTTGGTACCGCAATTGCATTAGATGATTTGAATTTGTTTAGAGACGAGATAATTTGTTCACCTGTTGCAATTGGTGGTGGCACTGTGACATTTTCGCATGGCAAATCATCAAATCCTGCATATGCCATTTTAGAAATTTTTAAAAATTCTGAGATAATTATTCAAGGTGGAATTATCACAGAGGAGTTGACAACTCCTACTGGAGCAAGTATTTTAGTGAATTTAGCAAAAACATGTTCTGAATTTTATCCACCAATGAAGATCAATTCTGTAGGATATGGAGCTGGCTCAAAAGATTTTGGAGAGTTTTCTAATGTTCTAAAAATTGTAAACGGAAAGACCAAAATCAATTTAGTCAAAGATACAGTTCAAATCCTAGAGACTAATGTAGATGATGTATCTGGAGAAGTTTTAGGAAATATGATTGAAAAAATCATGTCAAACGGAGCAAAAGATGTGACAATCACTTCTGGTATAACAAAAAAAGGTAGACCAACTCAATTGATATCTGTAATCTGTGATTCAGAATCAATGAATTCTATTTTAGAACTATTAGTTACTGAAACTAAAACTCTTGGTGTCAGAATCAGAAATTCCGAAAGATATGTTGTTCCTAGATCAATTGAACATGATACGATAGAAATTGATGGGCATAAGTTTCCTGTTCATTATAAAATGGTTAAAGGGCGTTCCCATTTTAAAATAGAATTTGAAGATATAAAATCAATTTCAAATTCTTTGAATAAACCATTTCATCAGATTGAAGACTTGATAAGAGAAAAAATCATGGAAAAAGATGGATAAACTCTTACAATTACTTGATTGGTTTGATGATAAAACCAGCGTATTGGTATCACTTTCTGGTGGAGTTGATAGTGCATTAGTTGCCTATGCTGCCTTTCAAAAACTTGGAAAGAAATCATTTGCAGTGACTGCTGATTACAAAACACTCTCAAAAGAGGAGCTTCACAGTTCTAAGCAAATTGCTGATGAAATTGGAATTGAGCACATCATAATTAATTATAATGAATTAGAAAATGAAAACTTTGTTAGAAATGATAATAATCGATGTTTTTATTGCCGTGATGAGCTTTCAGAGAAACTCATTGAAACAGCAAAACAATTCCAACTAGATGTTATTGTAGATGGAACACATGCAGATGATCTAGGGGATTACAGACCCGGAATCAATGCATTACAAAAAAATGGAATTAAAAGTCCACTTTTAGATGTAAATTTATCTAAAGATGAGATAAGAGTGATGTGTAAAAAAATAGGATTAACAATATACAATAGACCATCAAATTCATGTCTTGCATCTAGAATTCCGTGGGGTCAAAGGGTAACTGCAGAAAGACTAGCACGAATAGAGATGGGTGAGACAATGATCAAGCAACTTACAGGGTTTCAGCAAGTACGTGTAAGAGACATGAATGGTGTTGCAAAAATTGAAGTTGATTCAAACAACATCTCATTACTCCATAACGAAAATTATCTAGATGAAATTGTCACCAAATTACTAATGATTGGATTTACTTCAGTAGTAGTTGATCCTAATGGGTATAGATCAGGTAATCTGAATTTAATTTATGAGAAATGATTAGAGTTTTGGCATTATACTGAGTTTTGTCTTTGCAGAAAGTACAATTATTGAAGTAATTGCTACTGCTAAGATTATTGCTGCAATTGTACCAAATTCTGGAATAACAAAAGTGCCAATAATTTCAATCTCTTCTGTACCATTATAGAATGGTATCATCAAAACCCAAGTATCAGTTCCTTGCTCTGAATAATAGACTGTTTCTTCTCCATCAGCTAAAACAAAGAAATCCACTTCAACAGTATCAATTACTTGTTTTGGTAAACTAATTAGTAGATCACCATCATTGAATGTTTCAAGTTGAATTATTAATGACATACTTTCAGTGTCTGGAATTATTTTGAGAACTTTTCCATTATTAATTTTGTAGAATATATTATACCCATCAAGTTCGATTACATTTACATCACCTGAAAATTCACCAAGTCCGGAAAATGCTAATTCTAATCCGCTTGTTGAATCGTCTTCTGATTCAACACTAGTATCAGTGTTAAGTTGAGCTGACATTAATCCACCATATTCAATTTGTATTTCAGCGTTGCCAAAATAATGAGATACTTTAATAATATATGTTCCAGTTTGTTTCCACTTACCACCAATCTCAGTTGAAATATCTTCCGTGAAACTATCTTCAGAGTCAAGAGTGATCTGTGCGACGTGCACAAAGCTTCCATTAGGTGATAAAACTTGTAGAATTGCTGGATATGCTTCTGAAGGTAATGATACATGTCCAGTGACAGTAATTGTTTCTCCAGCGGCATATGTTGACTTATCGGTTGAGGCAGCGAGATAATTATTTTCTTCTGAAAAAGCATCTCCTGGTAATAATGGAATTAGTAATAATGCCGAAAAAGCAAGAAGCCAAACTCTTCTTAATTTCACAATTTTCAATAAATCAGATCATATTTAACCAGATATAATTGAAAAAACTGCTACTTTAGGAAAATTTTAATTTTTTTGATGAAATTTTCTAAGTAAATATATATTGCTCACAGAAAAAGTTTTTCCAGTTTGTGCAGATTATTTTTTCAGGCAACTAATGTTATGCATGGGGGTCTAAATTTTGGCAACTAAGAAAAATATCATTCTTGTCCCAAATCACGTGTATGTTCCAAAACATGAAATTATTTCAAAGAAAGAAGCTGAGAAAGTCTTACATGAATTCAATTGTAATGCAACCGAGTTACCATTAATCTTTGTTGATGATCCTGCAATAATTGGACTTGGCGTAAGACCCGGTGATATGATTAAGATAACAAGAAAGAGTGGTACGTCTGGTACAAGTTTGTACTATAGATATGTGGTGGAAAGATAATGGAAGAAAAATATAATCTGCGTTGGCCTGTTATTCAGGATATTTTAAAGAGAGAAGGCATTGCCAGGCAACATTTGAATTCTTTTGACGAGTTTTTAGAAAATGGATTACAACAAATAATTAGTGAAGTAAACCAAATTGATATTGAAAATGCGGAGTATCCATACAAAATCCAACTTGAAAAAATAAAATTGCAGCAACCAAGAATGATGGAACTGGATGGTTCAATTACACATATAACACCTGCAGAAGCAAGATTACGAAATATTTCATATGTTGCACCTATACAGATGGAAGTAAGTGTGATTGAAGATAATAAAACGATTGAAAAAAGATTCATCCATGTTGGTGACATGCCAGTTATGGTCAAGTCTAATGCATGTATATTACACACTTTCAATGAGCAAAAATTAATTGATTATCAAGAAGATCCACGAGATCCCGGTGGTTACTTTATCATTAATGGTTCAGAAAGAGTAATCGTTGGGCTAGAAGATTTATCATATAATAAAATTATAGTTGATGCAGAGAAAATTGGTGGTAAGATTGTACACAAGGCTAAAGTATATTCATCAATAATTGGCTATCGTGCAAAACTAGAATTAATTATGAAAGATGACGGAATGATTGTTGCCAAGATTCCCGGTTCTCCAGTTGACATTCCAATTGTAACATTGATGCGCGCACTTGGATTAGAATCTGACAAAGATATTGCCGGTGCTGTATCTCTTGTAGATGATATACAAAATCAATTAGAGGGTTCTTTTGAAAAAGCAGGTGATATATCAACATCAAAAGATGCAATTGTTTACATCAGTAAACGAATAGCACCTGGAATGTTAGAAGAATTCCAAATCAAAAGAACTGAAACATTACTGGATTGGGGTCTACTTCCACATCTAGGAAAACATCCTGAGAATCGAAAAGAAAAAGCCCACTTTTTAGGTGAAGCAGTTTGTAAACTTATTGAATTAAAAATTGGTTGGTTAGAGCCAGATGATAAAGACCATTATGGAAATAAAGTAATTAAATTTGCAGGACAGATGCTTGCTGACTTGTTCAGAACCGCATTTAGAAATTTGGTTAGAGATATGAAATATCAATTAGAACGTTCTGGACAAAAACGAGGAATTAATGCAGTTGCAGCAGCAATAAGACCTGGAATAATTTCGGATAAACTCAACAACGCCATTGCAACTGGAAATTGGGGACGAGGACGTGTTGGCGTCACACAGTTGCTAGATAGGACAAATTATCTTTCAACTATAAGTCATCTTAGACGTGTACAATCACCATTAAGCAGAACTCAGCCTAATTTTGAAGCAAGAGATCTACACTCTACTCATTTTGGCAGAATCTGTCCCAGTGAAACTCCTGAGGGTTCTAATTGTGGATTGGTAAAAAATTTAGCCTTATCTGCAATTATTTCTGTAAGTGTCAAAAATGAAGAGATTACTGAAAAACTATTTGAATTAGGCGTTTCCGATTTAGTGACTACAAATCCTAATATCAAGAAAGATGGTACAAGAATTTTTGTTGATGGAAAATTAATTGGATTCCATAAAGATGGTGAAAAGTTAGTCCAAGAATTACGTACTTTAAGAAGAAGTTCAAAAATACATCCTCATATAGGAATATCAATTCACAAACCTGAGTTAAAAGGTGCAACCCAGAGACTGTACGTTAATTGTAACGCAGGCAGAGTTTTACGACCACTAGTAATAATAAATGAAGGAAAATCATTTCTTACTGAAGAAATTATTGAGAAAATATCAAAGAAATTAATCTCATGGACTGATCTAGTTCGAATGGGAACAATTGAACTAATTGATGCTAACGAAGAAGAGAATTGTCATATTACTTTTGATGAAAAAAATCTAAAAAAATATACACACATGGAGATATTTCCATCTGCAATTTTGGGAGCAGGTGCGTCAATCATTCCTTATCCAGAACATAACCAATCACCAAGAAATACATACGAGTCTGCAATGGCTAAGCAGAGTTTAGGATTCTCAACACCAATGATGAATACAAGTACATACGTTCGTCAGCATTTCATGTTGTATCCTCAAACACCAATTGTGACTACAAAAGCATTAAATCTTTTAGGTATGGAAGAGAGACCAGCAGGACAAAACTGTGTTGTTGCTGTATTACCATTTGATGGTTATAACATTGAGGATGCAATAGTCTTAAGCAAATCCTCTGTTGATAGAGGATTAGCAAGAACATTCTTCTATAGAATCTATGAGGCTGAAGCAAAACAATACCCAGGCGGTATGAGAGATAATTTTGAAATCCCAAATGCTGATGATAATGTACGAGGCTTCAAAGGTGAAAAATCTTACAGAATGTTAGAAGATGATGGAGTTGTTGCAACAGAATCTAATGTATTAGGTGGTGACATATTGATTGGAAAAACAAGTCCCCCAAGATTTATGGAAGAGTACAAAGAATTTGAGACAAGCGGTCCGTATAGAAGAGATACTTCTATCGGTGTACGTCCATCCGAAACTGGAGTTGTTGATACAGTTGTCATGACACAATCAGACGAAGGTGGAAAAATGTATAAGATTAGAGTTCGTGATATGCGAACTCCTGAGATAGGTGACAAGTTTGCTTCTCGACATGGTCAGAAAGGAGTTCTAGGTGTTTTAGCTAAAAATGAAGATTTACCATACACAGAAGATGGAATATCACCTGACGTATTGATCAATCCACATGCATTTCCATCTAGAATGACCGTAGGAATGATGATGGAATCTGTCACAGGTAAAGCAGCTTCAATTAGAGGGAAGCAGTTTGATGGTTCTGCATTTGTAGGTGAAAAGATGGATGTAGTAAAAGGGATTCTTGATAAGGCTGGATTCAAATATTCAGGAAAAGAAAAAATGTATGACGGTAGAACTGGAAAATCATTTGAAGTTGATGTGTTTATTGGAGTAGTATATTATCAGAAACTCCATCATATGGTTGCTGATAAGATTCATGCAAGAGCAAGGGGACAAGTTCAGATGCTAACTAAACAGCCAACTGAGGGTCGTGCTCGTGGTGGAGGTCTTAGATTTGGAGAGATGGAACGTGACTGTTTAATTGCTTATGGTGCTTCAATGCTTCTAAAAGACAGATTGCTTGATGAATCTGATAAGACTGATATTCTAGTATGTGAAAAGTGTGGTCTAACAGGATATCATGACGCAAGAAAAAGAAAATTTGTCTGTGCACAATGTGGTGATACTGCTCCAATTTCATCTGTATCTGTTGCATATGCTTTCAAATTACTATTACAAGAAATTCTTAGTTTGAACATAGCACCAAGATTACATCTAAAGGAGAGAATCTAATGTCAGCTAGTACCAAAACCATTAATGAAATAACATTTGCAGTCTGGTCACCACAAGAGATTAGAAAATACTCTGTGTGTGAAATTACACAACCTGAAACATATGATGAGGATGGTATGGCTGTACAAGGTGGTTTAATGGATGGACGACTAGGTGTATTAGAGCCAGGACAGAAATGTGTCACAGATGGTAACACTGCTGCACGAAGCCCTGGACATTTTGGACATATTGAACTATCTGAGCCTGTTTTACATATTGCATTTGTTGATAATATATACAAATTATTACAATCAACCTGCAGAACATGTGGAAGAATTAAGATACCAAAAGATGCTCTAGAAGAATTCAAAAAGATACGGGATCGTCATTCATCATATACAGTTATTTCTCAAAAACGTATTCCAGAACAGATACATGAAAAGGCAAAAAAACATAAAGATTGTCCATTATGTGGAAAATCACAATACGAAATAATCTTTACAAAACCAACAACATTTGTTGAAAAAACTGAAATTGGAGAAAATAGACTCTTACCAATTACAATTAGAGAGAGAATGTCAAATATTCCAGATGATGAATTAGCATTATTTGGGTATGATCCAAAAACGGCTAGACCTGAGTGGTTTGTATTACAAGCACTTCCTGTTCCTCCAGTAACTGTAAGACCATCAATTATTCTTGAAACAGGAATTAGATCAGAGGATGATCTTACTCATAAACTTGTAGATATTATACGTGTAAACCAGAGATTGAAAGAAAGTAAAGAAGCCGGAACACCACCTCTTATTGTACAGGATTTAGTTGACTTGTTGCAATATCATGTCACTACATATTTTGATAACGAAGTTTCTGGAATTCCACAGGCACATCATCGTTCTGGTCGACCATTAAAGACTTTGACACAGAGATTGAAAGGAAAAGAGGGGAGATTCAGAGGTTCATTATCTGGTAAGCGTGTTGATTTTTCAAGTAGAACTGTTATTTCTCCTGATCCAAATCTTGATCTTTCTGAAGTTGGTGTTCCTGAAACAGTAGCAATGAAACTAACTATACCAGAAATAGTCACTGAATGGAATATTGATAAGTTAAAAAAATTGGTAATTAATGGTCCATTACAATTCCCAGGAGTAAATTACATTACACGTCCAGACGGTGTTAAAATTAGATTAGATTTTGTTGAAGATCGTTCAATAATTGCTGATTCACTAGAGATCGGATTCTTAGTTGAAAGGCATCTGATGAATGGTGATGTTGTTTTATTTAACAGACAACCATCACTTCACCAAATGTCTATTATGGCTCACTATGTACGAGTACTTCCTGGTAAAACGTTCAGACTTCACCCATCTGTATGTCCACCATACAATGCTGATTTTGACGGTGATGAAATGAATCTTCATGTACCACAAAGCGAAGAGGCAAGATCAGAGGCAATACTATTGATGCGTGTACAAGACCAATTAATTTCACCAAGATTTGGTGGTCCAATTATAGGTGGATTGCGTGATTTTATTACAGGTGCATATTTGATGACAAAAGATGGTACAACATTAACCAGTCAAGAATTTGCAAATCTTGCAATGCTTGGTGATTATTCTGGAAAACTTCCAGAGCCCGAAAACAAGAAGGAAAATCTGTATTCAGGCAAACAATTATTCTCATTATTCCTGCCTGATGACTTTAACTATATTATGACATCAAAATGGTCAAAAGGTACATCTGGTAAACAAAAAGATGTTGTCATTAAAAACGGTCAAATGATTAGTGGTGTTATTGATAAGTCATCAATTGGTGCGGAAGAACCTGAGAGTGTTTTGCATAGAATTGCAAAAGACTATGGTAATGCTCAGGCAAAGAAATTTCTCAATTCTGAATTAATTATGATAAAACAGTTCATCACACATTATGGATTTAGTTATGGTTATGGTGATCTTGAGTTATCAGAAAAAGATAGGGAAGGAATTCATAATGATATTCAAAAAACATACGATGAAGTTTATGATTTGATTGACCAAGAAAAGAAAGGAATTCTTAAAGGCACTAGAGGTATGACAACTAAAGAGACACTTGAAGCATATATTGTCAATAATTTAGGAAAGGCCAGAGATCGAGCAGCTACTACTGCAAATTCCTCATTAGATGATGATAATGCTGGAAAAATCATGGCTACAACAGGAGCTAGAGGTTCATCACTGAATGTAGGTCAGATGGCAGGTGCCTTAGGTCAACAGGCAAGACGTGGAAATCGTCTAAACAAAGGTTACAACAATCGTGTTTTAGCTCACTTTGAAGAACATGATAATGATCCTGACGCTCATGGATTTGTGAAATCAAACTATCGTGATGGCCTTTCTACCTTGGAATTTTTCTTCCATGCAATGGGAGGACGAGAAGGACTAGTAGACACTGCAGTTAGAACACAACAAAGTGGATACATGCAAAGAAGGCTAATAAACGCATTAGAACATATACGACTTGAATATGATGGAACCGTAAGGGATCCACATGGTCATATTATACAATTTCTCTATGGTGAGGATGGTATTGATGTTGCAAAAAGCGACCATGGTGAGGCATTTAATATTAACAGGTTAGTTGAATCTCAGGAAATTGTAGATTCTGGAAAATCTGCAACTAAAGAAGAAGTTTCTGATATTGTCAAAAAATATACAAAAACATTCAACACACGGTTAGCAAATTCTGTTGTTGATGGTCTTGAAAAATCAAAACTTAGTAAAGATGGAATAGAAAAAGTTGCTAAGAAAGGATTGGAATTATACAACAATGCCCAAGCAGAACCTGGTCAAGCAGTTGGAATTGTAACTGCACAATCAATAGGTGAGCCAGGTACACAAATGACACTTAGAACTTTCCACTTTGCAGGAATTGCAGAAAGAAATGTTACACTAGGTCTTCCAAGATTAATTGAGTTAGTTGATGCACGTAAAAAACCCGTTACACCCACCATGGATGTTTATCTTGAAAAAGAATCTAGTACTGATCAACAAAAAGCAGTCAGTATAGCTAAAAATATTTTAGAAACAGCAGTTAGCGATTTAATAGTGGATACTGAAACTGATTACGCTACAAAAATTAGTTTAAATCTAAATCAAAGAAAACTTAATGATCGTGGTTGCACTGTTGATGATGTTGTTGAAAAACTAGAAAGTAATAAAAAATTCAAAGTTGAGAATCTTGGAGATACTTTACTTTTAAAATTAGTAGATGAAGAATCTGATGCACCAACTGTAATTGCATTAAAAAATAAAGTTCTAAAAACAACTGTAAAAGGTGTTAAAGATATCAAAAGAGTTACAATTGTTAAAAAAGACAACGAATGGGTTATTCAAACTACAGGTTCAAATCTTTCAGATGTTTTAAAAGTTGTTGGCATTGACAAAAATAATGTAAGAACTAATAATGTAGCTGAAATTGCTGAAACACTAGGAATTGAAGCAGCTAGAAATGCATTAATTAATGAACTTTCTTCAACACTTGAAGATCAAGGTCTTGAAGTTGATCAGAGATACCTTATGTTAGTAGCTGACTTGATGTGTCACCGTGGTTATATGCAACAAATTGGACGTCATGGAATTGCAGGAACAAAAGATAGTGTACTTGCCCGTGCGGCATTTGAAATAACTGTACCAACAATTGCTGGTGCAGCAAAAACAGGTGAAACAGAAGAACTCAAAGGTATTACTGAAAATGTAATAGTTGGAAGTCAAATACCAGTTGGAAGTGGAACAGTTGACCTGTACATGCAGGTAGCAAAAAAACGAGAGTAATTAGACAATATTTTCAGTGATCTAAAAATACTAGCAGTATATAGTAATTCTATGGTAGGTCCTCAAGATGGCGGATTTGGATTTGATCAGTCAAAAAAATATTCTAATGTTGAAAACCTAGAAAAAATCTGTGTCCAATGTCAAGCTGGTCAACATAAAAAATGTCTGGCTAAAACTAAAGAGCAGCCAAACTGTGATTGTGAACAGTGTATGATTTTTGGATGAAATTACTAGTTTTTTTGATTTCTAAGAGAAATTTTTTTGCTATGAGTAATCAGACTGGCAGATCTGAAAAATACTGCTAACGAATCTTTACAACCAATATCGCATGATTCTTGGATTGATATTTTATTAGAATTGGTACCGCCGAGATTAAAGATCGCTGAGATCAATGGACCAATTGCAGCTCGTCCACCAAATGCTGTGTCTTTGTTGATAAACCAAAACATCTCTAATGCATTGGAATCAAGAAAATTGTCTCTAATTGATTTGCCAAACTCAGTATAATGCCCAACCATTCTCAATTTTCCTTTTGCAAAGAAATTAACCATTTTTGCAAACTGTATGCATACATAACATTTGTCATCATAGATCATTAGGGGCAGATCTTTTTCCAAATCCATACCATACGTAGGATCCTTATGGATTAAAATTTTCAGATATAGCTATTTATGTAATCTTGGTGATTTTCTGTTTGGGATGGGACTAAATTATTACCAAATTAAAAAAAACGTTCTCAAAGCTAGAAAACTAGTAATCAAAGGCACGACTGCTGCTGGCTCAGGCCACCCAGGCGGTTCATTTTCAATGGCTGAAATCATGGGGTGCATATTTTACAAACATCTAAGATATGATACGAAAAATCCTGAATGGGAAGACAGAGATAAATTGATTTTGTCCAAAGGACATGCTTCACCGGGTCTTTTTTCAAATATGGCTGTAGCTGGATATTTTGATGAATCTAAAATGGAGACTCTTAGACAGTTTGGAACAAAACTTCAAGGACATCCAGATTTAAAATGTCCTGGAGTTGAATTTTGTGGTGGTTCACTTGGAATAGGACTTTCATATTCAATTGGTAATGCATTAGCTGCAAAACTTGATGGAAAAGACACTAGAAT
>ENA-UPTF01001004-UPTF01001004.1-marine-metagenome-genome-assembly--contig:-NODE-1004-length-18659-cov-3.125982_pt1 | contig 18659 bp, 16 predicted proteins | sample MGYA00238166_ERZ767019 | MGnify/ENA primary metagenome ERZ767019 (study PRJEB28930, sample SAMN06266391) | marine metagenome | isolation source: Sea water from 250 m depth | place: Atlantic Ocean...
TTAAGGAAATCGCTGAAAGGTTTTCCCCTGAAACGACAAGTAGTTCTTGAGAGGTAAAGAAAGATAGATGATGGACAGTGATAATCCAATAGATGAATTAAAAAAATTCGTCCCCTTTGAACAAGGACCAGATGACTCGCAGGAGGAATCCGAATTAAGGGCTTCACTTTTAGAGTCAATAATTAGTACAGACATGAACCGCTCTTTAAGGGAGAGGATTAGAAGAAGTTTGGTAGGAGTTCCATTATGGCGACGACCAAGATTAGTCGTTCCATCTTTCGCAGTTATGACAATAATGAGTCTTCTAATCATCTCGACTACAACTTCTCCTTCTGCCTTCGCGGAAGTAAGTGAAGCAACAGAAAATTCTGTCAACGCTAACTCTGGGGTTTCCACAACCCTTTTTGAGATAGTCGATCCAGAAACTAAAGAAGTCAAATACTCAGAGGAAACAGTTTTCATTTATGAAGACGACAACTACTCTCTCGTGCATTCTGACTTTGAAATCCGTCGTGTTGATGGTCTGGAATATATTTATAAAGATGGCCAGTGGATGATAAATGAGACATTGCGCAATACAGGAATTAGGTCAATTCCTAAAAACTCCGAGAGGCTCAAAGATTTTTCCAAGGATGGTAGAGATTTTAAAAGAATCTCTTCTAAGAGAGCACTAGGTCAATTTCGAGGAAAAATTCCAGCTAGTAAAATCTTCGACATTAGAGAAACCAATACAAATTCTCAGATAGTTGAATTGGTTAAAAAATCAGTCATTGACAAGCCACATCAAGCTTCAGCTGACTTTACTGTTGCAGAGGGTTTTTTGACCGAAATGCTTATAGAAGCAAGTATTGAGTTCCCTGGACGTGAACCTCATTTGGTTCGAATTAGAAAAACTTTCACCGAACACGAGAAGCCGCAAAATATATACGCTCCTGAAATCGAAAACGTTGCTCAACAGCGAGATGTTGAGTCGTTGTGTCTAAAGAAGTTGGATCAATGTGCGTATTCAGAAGAAATAAAGATTCTTGAAGAACTTGAGGAGAGGCGACCTGGTTTATGTGAAAAATCACCACGTAAGGCTTTATCCAGATTGGAAATGATGTCGTGGATTGAAAAACATTCTGAGTGTTTGATGGATGCTGGCGAAAAAGCTGCAGCGGATGCCTTCATGCGGATAGTGGTAACTCGAGCTCGTTTAGGATTATAGAAAGTTTGTTTTAACGATTATTTTGCAAGAAATCTTTCATAAAGCTGGTCAAGATTTCGACGCTTTCAATTGGCATCGCATTGTAGAGACTGGCCCTAATCCCTCCTACATTTCGGTGGCCTTTTAGATTTATCAGGTCGATGGTCGCAGCTTCTTCAATAAATTGTTTTTCAAGTGCTTCATCGGGAAGATGAAAAATGATATTCATTAGTGACCTGCTTTTAGTCTCCACCGGTGATGAATACCAACCTTCACTGTTATCTATTACGTCGTAAAGGAGGCTCGACCTGACATGAGCACGCCTTTCAAATTCGTCAACTCCGCCATTGCTCTCCATCCAGTTAAGAACTTTCCCCATCACATAGATAGAAAACATTGGTGGGGTATTTCCTAGCGAATCGCTTTTGTCATGAAACTCATAATCCAAATAAGTAGGAAGGTCTCTACCATGTTTGTTTAGAGTTTCACGTCGAGCGATCACCACAGTGAGACCAGCAGGCCCTAAATTCTTTTGAGCACCTCCGTACACAAGATCAAATTTCCCCCACTCGATTTTTCTACTGAGAAAGTCTGAGCTCATATCTGCCACCAGAGGCACATCTACTTCTGGTAGGTTTCCAAATCTGATACCACCAATCGTCTCATTGCTCGTGATATGCAACCATTTGGTGTCTTGTTGGAGTTCGATCTCATTGTCATCTGGTGTTGTAGTGAAACCTTTGTCTTTGCCGTTCCAGGCTTCATAAATATTTGCAACTTTTGAGGCATCTTCCAGAGCTTTTTGCCCCCAAACCCCTGTATTTACATAACCTGCCTTTTCATCGCTAGATAAAAGGTTCATAGCTGTTTGAGCAAATTGAAGGGTTGCTCCACCCTGTAAGAAAAGTATGGCGAAATCGTCAGGTACGTTAGCCAGTCGCCTGAAAGAGTCTAAAGCGTCTTGTTGAATTTTCTGATAAGAAGAACCGCGGTGGCTGTCTTCTATTATGGACATTCCATTTCCAGCAAAATCTAAAAATTCTTCTTGTGTTTCTTCTAGTATCTCTAAAGGAAGAGTGCATGGTCCAGCACTGAAGTTGTGGACTCTGCTCATTAGGTGCTCCTATTTGTTAAAGGTAATTTTTTAGCTGTTAATTTAGAACATTTTGTATTTGGTGTCTCAAGAAAGTCCTAAGGTTAATTTTCAAATACAAGTTTTCTTAGATCTGTGCCAATAACTCCATCGGTTCTAAGTTCAGATTTTCTGACCTCATCAAGATTAAGGGTATCAGGCTCACCAATTCCTATGGGGGTAATTTCATATGTTGACCGGTCTACCCAAGTAGGGATATAACCGGCATCGACCACACCAATTTCTCCGTCAGGTGAATCAGATATAGCAAACCATGCAATCATTCCGTCTTGGGTGGAAGGAGGACATTGTGGGCAAAGTCGCCGTTCGTCACCAGGCTGGTTGGATAAAAAATTGCCCATGCCTGTGACAGCGTATTTATTTGAGATTCTAATAACAGGTTGTATCACATGACTGCCATGTCCGACTATCAGGTCAATTGAATCGGAGGAAAGAAGTTCACTTATTATTTTCTCTTGTGAGTCTGAAATTTCTGATGAATAGGCTTCTCCCCAGTGGAGACTTGCAATTATAAATTCGGCACCGTCTTCGACTGCAGAGTCAGCGTCATCAATAATTTTTTCAACTTCAAGGTGATTTGCTAACCATGGTGGATCCAAAGGGAGGGATACGCTACCGCATGTGCCACTAATGTCACAGTTCATCAAGTCTGTATAGGAAAAATGAGCAACAGAGATCCCACCTGGGCTGAACCAAGAAGGCTTGGAGTCTTCAAGTTTTGTCGCACCTCCACTTGCTTTGATAGCAGAATTTTCCAAGTGGCTTATTGTTGCCTTTATGCCTTCAACACCATTATCAAGAAGGTGGTTAGAAGCAATTGAACATCCGTCGTAGCCGGCCCACTTGATAGCATCTGCGAGTTCATAGGGTACTTGAAACGTCGGATAATAATTTAGAATGCTATTATCCGGCGATAAGGGCGTTTCCAAGTGGCAGATAGCGAGGTCAGCCCCAAGAATAATCGGGGCGACTTTCCTGAACATAGGCGAAAAATCAAACCCCGTAGACCCGTACGAGTCAGCAGAATCTGCTACAAATTCGTGTATCAATAATTCTCCAGTTGCGACAAAAGTAAAAGTTCGAAGAGCGTTACTATTTTCAAGAACTGAAGAAGAAGTAGCCACTTGCACTTCGCTGAGGATGCCTGACGGTTCATCTGGTATTTGAGTCTCAGTTAGATTAGAATCTTGGATCTGACTTGGAGTGTCGTCTAAATCTTTGTCAGTAATTGAGAGAATAAAAATTGTTATGAATGCCAGAATTGTTACCTGTGTGAGTCTCCACGCGACTTGACTTTCGCGTTCCCGTATGACGTCGCTCATGAAATATCTCGCAGAACAGGAACTCCGGATTGAACATTATTGTTTTTGTTATCGCTTCTAGCTAATTGCCCACCAACCATTACATGAACTATTCCAATTGACTCCTGGGCAGGGTTGCTTGCATCAGCGCGATCAGAAATATTTTCAGGATCGAACATAGTTATATCTGCAACCGAACCAGATTGAATACGCCCCCGGAGCCTCATAGATGAACTTGACTTTTCAAGTAGTCGCGCAGGCAGAATTGTCATCTTGGCCAAAGCGTCAGAAAGAGAAAGCACTTTTTGTTCCCGAACGTAGTTACTTAATAAGCGGCTGAAGCAACCGGCAGAACGTGGATGGTTGTTATGAGGCCTTTCAAGAATTGAATCTGAACCAATTAGAACCCATGGTGCCGACAATGCTTCAGTTATGTCCTCTTCATTCATGGCATATGCTGCAATCAGCTTGTTTTCACCCCTAGCGATAGAAAATGTTTCTTCAGTCATGCGATCTGGTTTCCCAACTTCCTGAAGATCTCCGAATGAGATATCAAACTTCTCTTGAAAATTGTCAAAGCGCGCACTCCCACCATAAGTCGCCCAAAATGTGTATGGGTAAATGCATGCAGTGATAGCGAGTCCTTCATCACGAGCTTTTTGTATCTGATCAATTGCGGCTCGCATTCTCCCGGTGCCACCTGTTGAATTCAAGTGTTCTATATGGATAGAGCATCCCGTTTCTCTAGCCACTTCTAGAGCTTCATTAATCGCATCTTCTTGAGATCCAAATGCCTTGTCATAAGAATGGCGAAGATGAAGAGATAAGGGGACGTTGTATTTCGCTGCCAAGTGTCCATGAGCTACTATTTCTGACTTTTGAAGATCTACCGTGTATTCCGGTTGTTGATGAATTCCTATCGCTCCTGCTTGCAGGTCTGTTTCTGCAAGTTCAAGAAGGGTTCTTCTTTCCTTTTCAGTGGTTCTCTGAATTCCAACTCCCAGAATTATTCGATGCTGATAGTGATCGACTGCTCCTCCGTAGTTGACTGGCGGATTGTGAACTTCTGTGTCTTCAAGAAATTTTTTCATTGGATTATCTATCCCGTGCATGCATAAGTTTGAAGTGACTCCATCCGCTATCTTGTACCACTCTCCATAACCGTTAGTTGGGTAAGAAAGGACATCGATAAACCCGGGAGCGACCACTAATCCCGTTGCGTCAATTTTTGAATCTCCAGTTAAGGGTTCATTGCTTACTAGCCTTATTGAATCTCCGTTTATACCTATATTGGCGATTCCATCAAAGCCACTGTCTGGGTCGATGACACGGCCTCCAGAAATTACGGTTTCAAAAACGGTTTCAATTTCATTTGGAAACTCTTCAGTATTCGAAGAAGTAGACACTTTAGGCAAACTTGTCGAAGTGGTAGTTGAAGTAAGTGAAATTTTTTCAGAAGAGACTTCCGGGATCGCTTCACCAGATTTTCCGGGAAGTTTTCGTAACAAAGCTGAAGCAGCGGCCCCAAAACCCAAAGTGATGATAAATCCTCTTCTTCCGATCTTCTTGGAAGAGTTCTCTTTTTCAGAGTGCTCACTTGGTTGTTTATCGTCCATACAACTGACGTTAGTTGAGCGTGATGTTTTAGATACGACAAGTAAGGAAAATCTATGTGTGACCTTGCGAAGCAAGACAAAGTGGCTAATTTATTAATTATGAACAAATCGTCGACGATTTATTAATGAAACGCTTTCAGCTACAAATTATTTTGTTGATACTGATTTTGAGCATTTCAGTTCTAATTGTTTTTTCAGTTGCGTCGAGAAAAGAAACAATAAATGTAAGTGTATCTGCCAGACCGATTGAGATTTTAGAACCTGTTCTTAAGGTAAAAGTTGACCCAAAAGACTCCATTGATTCGTATAGAGGCTTAGGGGCATGGGTCGATTCTTTTGATGCAGACCCTAATTATCTTCGCGGTTACGCAACAGTTCTTCCATCAGACGTAATTGAAATGTCGGAAAATAAAGTCAGAACTCTGTTTCTTCAAAGTTCCAGAAGTAAAGACCGCTCAAATGAATTAATTTCCGATCCGTGGTATCTTGCAGAGTTTCTTTTAAATGCACACGCAAGCAATGTGGATGTTGTCGCTTGGTATTTGCCAAAATGGGATGTTGCAGATGGAGAGGATTTAAAACGGATGCTTGCTCTTGCTGATTTCGAAGTGCTTGGCCATAAGTTTGACGGATTAGCAGTAGACATCGAATGGAATGACGATGGTCTTGAATACCAGGAACGTAGCGCCAGACTAGTTGAGTTGTCTGAAAACCTTAGAAGGAACTTAGGGGACAGGGTGTTGGGAGCGATTGTGATGCCGCCTGTAGTAACTGATGTAATAAATCCAAATTTTTGGCCGGAGTTCCCCTGGACTGATTTGGAAAATTTGTATGATGTTTGGCTTCCGATGAACTATTGGTCATTTAGGACAGAAGAACACGCTGATCCTAATTATTACAACAGTGAAAATATAAAACTCCTGAGAAAGAATCTAAAAAATCGAGATATTCTTGTTCACCCCATAGGAGGAGTGGGACTTGCAGACGGAACAGCTTTACCCGATCCGGGCGAGCCTTTAGCCACCATTGATGACCTAGACGGGTTTGTTTCATCGCTGACCGTTTCGGATGCAATTGGTGGATCGATTTATGATTGGGCCACCACTGGACCACTAGCTAGAAAACAACTTGCTGAAAATTTTGTGTTTATTTACCCAGATTTATACTTAGAGGAATAGATTTACTCCCTTTAAATCAAGCTTCTCAGATTAATTTTTAATAATTGGAGAACCTCTAGTGTTCTATCCCTTCTACTCCTCTACGATGGAATGCCCTAATGACTTAAGCGAAAAGGTCATTATTTGCGGCAAAGAAACTTACTAGGGGGGCAAGTGGCTAGTTACGGAAAAGCAACTGCAACATCTGCCTTTGGCTCTGGTCGGCGTGAAAACCATGATGCGACAACTTTTTATAGTCGCTTTATTGCCCCTTTTATTTCGACAGACGAGACCGTAAATGAAGCAACAGGACTTGGGGACGGTTGCATATACGGAGACTCGCGCGATATGCATCACATTCCGGATTCATCGGTTGCACTGGTAGTAACTTCGCCACCATATTTTGTCGGTAAAGAATATGAAATTGCAGTTACCGGCGAAAACACAACAGGTATACCAGAGTCCTATCTGGAATATTTAGAAATGCTGCATGACGTTTTTTCCGAATGTGTGAGAGTGCTTGAACCTGGTGGAAGGATCGCTGTAAATGTAGCAAACCTCGGAAGACGTCCTTACAGGAGTCTCTCAAGTGACATTATCCGAATTTTGCAAGACGAGCTTGGGTTGTTGCTCCGAGGAGAAGTTGTCTGGCAGAAAGCTGAAGGAGCTACAGGTTCGGTTGCATGGGGGTCATTTCGTAGTGCGTCAAACCCCGTGTTGCGTGATGTTACTGAGAGGGTTGTCATAGCGAGTAAGGGCAGATTTGACCGTGCACGAAATGTTAAACAGCGCTTAAAAGAAGATCTCCCACATGAAAACACTGTTACAACAGATGAATTCATGGAGGCGACTTTAGATCTTTGGAGGATAGACGCTGAACAAGCTACAAGGGTAGGTCACCCTGCTCCATTTCCTGTTGAACTTCCTAGAAGACTGATAGATCTTTACTCTTTTAAAGATGATCTCATCCTTGATCCGTTCCTTGGTTCAGGGTCAACACTGGTTGCAGCTTTGAGAGCAGGAAGAAGAGGTGTCGGTTACGACATAGATAGTGAATACATCGAACTAGCGCGTGAAAGACTTGAAGTAGAAGAAAAACGTCTAGAAGAAAGTCAAAACTATTGGAAAAGAAGAGATTTAATTGGCTCTTCAGCTAAACAAAGCAACTTGTTTGAAGAAATGGCAGCTAGAGATGAAAGTCTTACTCGAGCTACTGAAAGCGGAAAGAAAGCTTCTGATATAGCTCAAGAGCACTTGACAGAAGCTGGTTTTGAAATAGTCAAAACTAAGGTAAATAGGCGTGATTTAGGTATCCAGTTTCCATTTTCTGTTACAGATATGAAAGATGGGAGACTCTGGTATGTAGAAGTTTCAGGTTCATTTACCAGCACTAGGGCAGGAATGCGCAGACCAGAAATCCTATGGAAAACTATAGGACGGGCACACGTTCTATCAAGTTCAGATGATGAGAATGCAAAACAGAGACTTATTGTACTCACTCCACAACTTCCGAAATCAAAAAGTGAAGGCGATCGGGCTTTGAGAGCAGTATGTGGTTCAGGGATATTCGATGTGATAGAGATGTTCAACGAAGGTGCTCAGGAAAGACTCAGCTATTATGCGCAAACCTCACCTGACCGTCCACGCCCGGGCTTTTGGACAGAAGAAGAAATAGAGAAAAACTTTTTTTAAGTTCAGTCACTGGTGAAGCTAACCTCGAAAATCTTAGGCCAGAGTTTGCCTGTAATCAGAAAATTTTCGCTGTCTGGTATTCGGGCTATACCGTTCAGAACGGCACCTTGCTGCAAGCTTTCCCTGTCTAAAGGGAGGTTGGAGGTTTCCAACACGTGAGTCACATTACCTGTAGAGAAGTCAATTCCAATTATCTGATCCGTTTGCCAAATATTCGCCCAAATCGTGTGAGTATCACACTCAAGTTCATTCAATTTTTCAATTTTTACACCATCTAAAGTTACGTTAATTGAATCAATCACTTCAAAGGTTTCGGGGTTCCTGAAGGACAAAGAGTCTGATCCGTTTGACATTGCAATGCGTCCATCATCCAAGAGGCACACGCCCCAACCTTCTCCTTCATATTTAAAATCACCAATAATTCTTAGAGGGTCTGATTTCCATATAAGCGCTTTTTCTGATTTCCATGTCAATTGAAGAATTCGATTTTCATCTAAAAATGTTAAACCCTCTCCAAACAGATCTTTATCCAACATCGCAACATCAATAGTTGACCCAGATTCAAGGTCTATTTCCCTTATGCTCGAGTTTCCGTATAGGCCGGTGCTTTCAAATAAACGTTCACCAAAAAATTCGAGACCTTGCGTGAAAGCATTTGAATCATGAGGGTATTCCTCTATTACGCGAGGTTGAGAGTATCTAACACCCTGCACTTCTTTGCTGCTGCAAGCAGATAGGAAGGATAGGAGAATTGTGAAAAATATTAATAAAAACAAACGATTATTAAATTTCAATATTTTCTTTCCGTCATTGATACTTTTTATCTTTGTACGCTCATATATCCCAATTGGATACCAAACTCATTAGAGGAGTCAGATTGTGAGTTATAACAATATAGGACAGGCTCCTTTAGAAGGAAAGATTATTTCAGATGGGCTGGAAATAGCATATTTGGACTGGCAACCAGCAAGTGAGGTCTATGACAACTTGCTCGTGTTGCACCCAAACGGCTTTTGCGCAGGAATGTTTGACCCCATAGCCGACTTGCTTCGCGAAAATTATCGAGTTATTGGAGTTGATTTAAGAGGTCATGGGGCAAGTCAAGAGGTGTTAGACGAAGCGGATTTGGGAAATGATTTGATGGCATCAGATGTATTGAAAGTCATGGGCTCATTACAAGTAGACACTTTCTCAATTTTGGGTGTTTCTCTGGGTGGCGCAATAGCAATTGAGATAGCAGCCATAGCACCTGAAAAAGTTAAAGTTTTAATGTTGTGTGAAGCTATCGCAATGAATTTCGATTCCAGGAAAGAACGAGCTGAGTTTTTAGAGGAAAAAGAACACCCTTTGGCAGTTGGCGCTCGTAGACGAAGATCTATTTGGTCGGATCGTGAAGAAATTCAAGACTCTTACGGATCCAGAAAGCCTTTAGAAGCGTTAGAGCCTTCAGTGTTAAAGGCTTATATTAAATGGGGATTCGTTGATAGAGATGACGGGCAAGTTGAATTAGCATGCAACCCTGAAACAGAGGCAACAATTTTCGGTTCTCGAGAAAGATACGGCCCGCTTAGCACTTTTGAACGTTTAAGAGACATTAAGGCTGAAACCCATATCTTGGCAGGCACACAAACAGATTTAGGTAAAGTCTGGTTTGAGCAGCAAGCCGAAGAAATCAATACTGAAGTTAATTGGATTGAAGGAGGCCATTTCTTCTTTTTTGAGGATCTTGAACGCTCTCTGTCATTGATTCGAGAATACATAGGGTAGACAGAGGTTAATTTGTCTAACCTTTAAGTAATACCCAGGAGGAAAAGTGTCTGAAACAGTTGACCCAGTAGAACTATCCAACCGGATTATTGACACTGGAAATCCTGAACCTCCTCATAACAGGGTGCTAGATGAACTAGTCGAAGTTGAAGACGAAGTTGCGGTAGTCGAGTCCTTTTCTCATTGTTGGGCTGTTAAAACCCAAGAAGGTCTAGTTTGTGTAGATGCTAGCGGCGCTGGTTCAGGCGAAAATGTTGTTGAGGCTTTAAGAGGTTGGTCCAAAGATCCGATCAACTCCCTTGTATACACACATGGCCATCTCGACCATGTCGGCGGAAGTGGGGCTTTCATAGAGGATGCGGAAGCGCGTTCAGAAAAGAAACCCGTAGTTATCGCGCATGAAGCTGTTCTAGATCGGTTCGACCGCTACCGCCTCACAAGCGACTGGAATACTTTTATCAACAAGAGGCAATTTGGGGGGATAACACCGAGAGCAGAGGTAGGTACAACGAGAATTGGTATTGGAGGATTCGGATCCACGTTTCTTCCAGACAGTGTCGCAGACCCAGAGATCACCTACAGGGATAGTTACCTGCTTGAAGTTGGCGGTAAAAGTTTTGAATTAAATCATGGCCGCGGTGAGACCGATGATCACACTTGGGTGTGGGATGAGGAAAATAAGACTGTTTTTGCAGGAGACTTCGTTATTTGGACTTTTCCAAACGCGGGTAACCCTCAAAAGGTACAGCGTTATGCTCTTGAATGGGCTCAGGCGTTGAGAGACATGCTTGACAGGGGAGCTGAAAAAGTTTATCCAGCTCATGGACTTCCAATTGTTGGTCGCAAGCGCGTTGAGACCGTATTGGGTGACATGGCAGAAGCTTTAGAATATTTGACAGACTCCACACTCGAGTTGATGAATGCAGGAGCAAGACTGGATGAAATAATTCATGAAGTTTTTGTGCCTGACCATTTATCTGAAAAGCCATGGTTGGCACCACTTTATGATGAACCTGAGTTTGTAGTGAGAAATATTTACCGTCTTTATGGTGGATGGTGGGATGGTGATCCGTCAAGGTTAAAGCCTGCCCCCGACTCACTTTTAGCAAAGGAAATGGTCTCGCTTTTAGGTTCCGTAGAAGTGCTTGTTGACCGCGCTGATGAACTTGCCGAGAAAGGAGAACTTCGTCTCGCTTGCCATCTTGTAGAGATGGCCGTTCAGTCTGAGCCATCTCACGAAGGAGCTCAAAGAGCAAGAGCGCGCATTTATTGGCAGAGAAGATCTGCAGAGCGTTCATTAATGTCTAAAGGAATTTTTGCAGCCGCAGCAAGAGAGTCAGAGGCAACATATGGAGAAAGAACTCCGAGAATGAAGATGCGTGAAGCTGTGAGAAAGAGCATGCAGTAGTTAGGGTTGAATTCCCAAACCAGAAGATGGACCTAAGATCATATTTCCATTGTTGATGGGAATAGATTCTGCTAAATCCTCTAGGAGTAAAGAAGAAGTACCTAACCCGGGTGCTGGGTTTAACAAATTATAAGCAGAAGCTAAATGTGCTGAAGCCGCTACTCCTATAGCTCCATCTAAGAGAGAAGTAATAACTACTTCTAAACCTAGGTTTTCTGCTTGACGAATTAGTTGTGAAGCAAATGAGATACCACCAATAGCAGAAGGTTTGATTATCACTATGTCTGCAATTTTATCCTCTGCTATTAGGTCAACGTTTTCAACTTCTTGCAATGACTCATCAATCGCTATTTTTTGACTGACGTTTTTTCTTACAGTCGCGAGGTTTTCAAGCCCCCTTGTTGGTTCTTCAATGAATTCGATTGCAAAAGGAGCTAGTTCACCCAGAATGTCAATTGCCTGATTTGTTTCCCATCCGCCATTAGCGTCGATTCTTATTTCGATTTTTTGACCCACTGTTTCCCTAACGGCTTTTAATCTTTCAAAATCGACTTTTGTCTCTAATGCTCCTACTTTTATTTTCAGGGTTCCATAACCGATGTCAGTAGCGTTTTCGGCATTGGATGAAACTTGTTGAGGAGTTTCACCCAGTATTAGTTGCGAAACAGGGAACTCTTTCGGACTGTCAGAATTCATGAATTTATGAAGTGGGAGACCAGCATTTTTGGCTTTCAAATCCAAAAAAGCGCAATCTACGGCAGCTTTTGCTGTCAAAGACGATGCAAGTAAATGTTCGTTATTGGTTTTGTTCCATTCGTGGAGAATTTCTTCAACATCGTAAATATTTTCTTTTGTGAAACCTGCGAGTGGTGAAGATTCTCCGAAACCCCAACTTCCTTGTTCATCTTTCAGGCCAAGAAGAATTACTGGACGCTCGGTGATTTCCCCATGAGAAGTTAAAATCGGATCTTCGTAACGGAGAACATGCTTATCGATTCTCACTTCGCTTATATTTACCATGACATGACCTCTTCGAGAAATGCCTTTATCGCTTCAAGTGTGAAAACAGGATTTTCCAAATGGCAAGCATGACCAGATTCTGGTACTACTACAATTTCTGATTTGCTGATTCCACTATTTAAACGAACTGCAAGCGATCTAAATTTGGGGTCTTCCTCTCCCACTAATATCAGAGTCGGAGAAGCGATTTCGTTAAGTTTTCTCCAAAGAGAAGGCTGGCTTCCAGTTCCGGAGCCCTTCAGGCTATTAGCTAAGCCTTGAGCATCATTTTTTAGCCTTTGTCTTCTTGAGGCATTAAATATCTCGGGATCTATTCTGATTTGAGATTCAAATATGGGTTGATCCATCCAGTATTCGACGAACCATTCGATCCCTTTTTCTAGGATTTCATCTGCTAGACGATCATCGGATCTCCTTCTGGCAATTCTTTGGTTTTCATCGGCTATACCAGCGGTAGCTCCTATCAGAATCGTATTTTTTATTCTGTTTGGATACTTGGTGGCTAGCCCTAGCGCTAAACGACCTCCCATTGAATAGCCGAGTACGTTGAATTCTTGCTGGTCATGAAATTCCATTACTTCTATTAGTGCGTCGAGAGTATCTTCGAAATTAAATAAGTAAGGTTCCAGATCTTTCGCAGTGTTCCCATGCCCTGGAAGATCAACAGAGACAACAGAGTAGTTTTCATTAAGGGGTTCAGAGATAGAGGACATTGTTGAACGATCTCCTGTAAATCCATGGAGTACGAGCAAGGGAGCCCCCTCTCCTTTGATTTCGCTAGGCAGGGTTGTGGTTGTGCTCATTGCAACACTTCGTTTACTTTTTTAGAGGCTTTTTTATGAGTCTCAACATTTGTTGCAGTATCGACGATTACATGTATTACATTTACTCCACTTGTACTGACGGAGTGGTCGAGGGCTATTGAAAAGTCTTGACGAGTAGTGGGTTTGAAGACTTTTGCATCGATGACTCCGGCAACGCTTTCCATATCAAGGTCATGTGGAGTATGGAAAAGTTTTTGGAAGTTTACTCCTTCAGTTTCTGCTATTGGAAGGAAAGAAAAAATACCACCACCATTATTATCGACAACAACGATGGTTAGATTTGATCTGAGTCTTCGTAGAGCTGTAAATCCTGACAAGTCATGAAGAAATGCAAGGTCACCAGTAAATAAAATTGTAGGGACCTCAGATAATCCTTTAGAAACACCAGCCGCAGTTGAAACAACTCCATCGATTCCATTAGCACCTCTGTTGGCAAAAACTCTCAAGTGTTTTAATGAAGATGGCAGAAAGGCATCCAAGTCACGTATAGGCATCGAGTTTGAAACAAATATGCAGCTTTCTTCGGGTAGTGCTTCTTCCAGACACAGGACTGTTGCCGCTTCATCGAAAACTGAGTTATTAATAAGTTCACGAACAATTCGCGAAGAAACTATCTCAGCGTTACTCCATGATTTATTCCAGTCTGTTTGTTTCTTTTTCTCAGCAAGTTGAGTAAGGCTTTCAGCCAGAGCATTTGGAGAGACAGCAACTTTATGTGTTGCGACATTTTCTGGATCTGGGAAGAATCCAAGTTCGTCAGCGCAAATTATGTTCTCACAGCCGACTTCATTTAAAAACAATTTGTACCCTTTGCTTGTCGGCATTCTTCCCATCTGGATAATCACATCTGGTTTGTGTTCTTTGACCCAAGTGCTCCTAAAGATGTGTTCACCTGAAGAAATCAGTACACAGTTTTTGGTATGTGGACCGTTACGCATGCTTGAAGCTGGATCTGCCACTACAGGCCATCCTGTGATATTGCTCAACTCGGATATCTGATTGCGCGTTGAGGAATCAGTTTCCATGGGTCCAACGACGATCAACCCTTTTTCATGTTTCAGAAACTTTTTAAATTCTGAAACGTCAGTTTCTCGAGAAATTTCTGCAAGATTATCCGCCTCAAATGGCACGAAAGGAACATCGGAAGGCTCTAATGGTTCGCGGAAAGGACAGTTGATATGAACTGGTCCCGGGACAGGTTTCAAACTTTGTTTCAAGGCCTCAGCAGCCAAGGCAATTGCATTCTCTTGTGTTGATTCACTTGGAACAGCACTTTGAAAAAAGCCTCTTACATGGTTGCCGTAAAGTTCGATTTGATCAATTGTTTGCGGAGCTCCTCTATTTTGAAGTTCAGGTGGTCGATCAGCTGAAATGATTATTAATGGAACTCCAGAATAGAAAGCTTCCACTACAGCGGGATGATAATTTGCAGCTGCCGTTCCAGAAGTGCAAATGAGAACAACTGGTTTGGAAGTTGCTTTAGCTAAACCAAGAGCGAAGTAGCTTCCTGCTCTTTCGTCTAGGTGTATAGAAGTCTCCAAATCCTCAGTCGAGTCAGCAGCAATTGACAATAGGCTTGATCTAGAACCAGGTGATATTGCCACATGCCTCACTCCGTCAGAGGCGAATTGATGAAAAAGTGCTCGGCACCAGTTGTAAGAAGTTTCAGACATGGTTCATACGTCATTTCCGTTGTTGCGCAGCGCGATTATGTGATCAAGCATCGCTTTGAGCTTCATGTCTGTTTCGATAAGTTCGCGTTCAGGATCTGACCCATTTACAACGCCGGCTCCAGCGAAAAGAGTGGATCCTTTTTCATTTATCAAACCGGATCTCAATGCCACACGAAATTCGCCGGATCCTAAGATGTCCAACCAGCCAATTGGTCCCGCGAACCAGCCTCTATCAAAGCTTTCATATTTTAATCTCAGTTCGTTTGCTCTTTTGAGCGGATGTCCACTCACTGCAGGTGTCGGGTGCAGAGCGTCGATGGCCTCAAAGAGACTTATTTCTGAACTTAGTTGTGAGTTAATTGGGGTAAAAAGGTGTTGAATCCCGTTTAATTTCAAGATCGTTGTTTCTTGTGTTGTCTCAGGTTGTAATCCCAGTGAGATAAGTCTTCTTAGTATTTCCTCAACAACTAAAACGTGCTCATTTTGCTCCTTGGGGCTTGTGAGCAGACCTTGGCTTAAAGCACTGTCAAGCGCTTTATCTGCTGCTCTTGGAGCGGAACCTGCAAGAGCAGCAGTGTAGAGTTTCCCGCCTGTTGTTGAAGCTAGTCTTTCGGGTGTAGATCCAACAAAGGCATTGCCGTTTTTATATATGCAGAAAGTTGCGCAAGCGGGGTAAGAGTCTCTCAGGGATGCTAATAGCTTTTGAAGCTCAGGTTTTTCCTTTATGAAAAGGGATCTGCAGGGTACAGCTTTTTCAAGGTCACCATTTTCTATTTCGTTTAGAGCGGTGAGTACTAGATTCTTGTAATGATCGCGGTCTTTTTCGCTCGCTGTTTTTTTAGGCTCGGTATCAGTTGGTTGAGTTGGACTTGGAGCAGGCAAGTCAGGCATTTTTTCCAAAGTTCCATTCGTGGTAGTGAGCCAAGTATCTTCCCCGTTTCGAAGTATCTGGATTCTTGGGAAGACTAATTGGCTGTTTCCTAAGAATCTCCAGTCATCGTTTTGGCTAGTCCCATCGAATGAAAAGCCGGAAGCGAAACGGGGTGGTGGAGCATCGGGGGGTGCTTCCCAGTCAATAAGGTCTACGATTTTTTTGAAGCTTTTATTTGCCTCAATAAATCTTGTAGAACCTTTAAAAGTGGTAGAGGCGATTTCTCCGATTCCTATCCATGAGGTTTCTTCTTCTGGAATTTCCCAGAACCAACAAACATCATCCGAAGGTTTGTTCGGGAACCAAGAGAGAGGGTCTTTTGCATGTCCAGATGGGATGCGAACGGTTCTAACAGATAAACGAGTGATTGATTCATTTTGATCAGTTAACGCCATTCGCAGGTCACCTCCAGATTTTCAGGGTCCGAAGCAATCAGCGCATTTGAGAGGATTGTTTTATTGTGTCCGTCGATCCTCTCCAGGGAGCGAGTTACCAAACTCTTATGAAAGTGTTGAGCTACTAGGCGAATAACAGGGGGAAGTAGGTCTTTCATGATTTCAGCTAGGTCTTTCTCAGACGGCGCCTCAGTTCCTTCTTTGATGTGTTCTTCAAAGAGGCTGATAGCTCTATCTACCACTTCATTTACATTTGAGGAGTGGTATTGAGCTAGGGAAACAAGTTCTTCTAATGGGACTCCAGCATTAGCAATTGCTATTCCAGCTTCGACCATACTCACGGAGCTTTCATCAAAACGTGGTTCTTCATCATCGAATAGAGGTTGCAGAAGACCATTGTCACACAAAAGAGCTACGAGACTTTCAGGCACGGATGCCCTTTCAGCCACTTCAGCTCTACTTAGGCTTCTGGATTTTGTGTCTTCAGCTATTAGATGCTTTAAGTCGTCAGAAGTGTTCCCGTCTAAGGTTTCTTCTTTCAAAAGCGATATTTGACGTAAAGAAAAACCTTCGAACGCTAGCTTTTTTATTTCTTCTAGGCGAATAACATGCTCTTCACCGTAAATAGCTCTACGTCCATTTTTCTGGGGTGGGGAGATTAAACCCAATCCTTGGTAATAGCGAATTGTATCGACACTGATTTCAGCTTTTAAAGCTAAATCTTCAACACTGTAAGAGGTTTCTTCTTTCATTCAATCACCAAAATAAATTATAGGAGTAATTACTCTTAGAGTAACAACTCATAAGAAATTTGATCTTAAATGACGCTATTGTTAGATACACGGGGAAAATTATGTCTCAAACTAATCCAGTCGATTACATACAGCGCACCAAAGAACAATATGCGCGGCTCGGTTACGACGATTACAGATGGGCAGAAAAAAAAGAATCACCGCCGTGGACTCCCATCGAGAAACCAATTTCAGAATCAAATGTTGCTTTGGTTGCATCCGGAGGCGCATACACGGAAGGTCAGATTGCTTTCCACTGGGAAGATGACACTGGTATCCGCCTTATCCCTTCCGCTGAACCTGCAAGTGATGTTCGGGTAACTCATTTTGCTTACGATTTAGAACCAGCGAGAGAGGACCCAAATATAGTTTTTCCTACGGACAGGCTTAATGAACTGGTAGCTGAAAAAACTATAGGTAGTTTGGCTTCTAATGCTGTTGCTTGCATGGGGGGAATATATTCCACTAGACGCGCCGAAGAGGAATTAGCACCTCTGATCCTCGAATCAATTTCTAATATGCCAGGTGAGCCTGTTGATTTGGTATTACTGGTTCCCGTTTGACCTGTTTGTCACCAGACCGTGGGTCTGGTAGCACGGATTTTAGAAAAAGCAGGATTTCCGACAATCTGCTTAACAGCTGCAAGAAGCATAACTGAATCTGTGAATCCCCCTCGCTCAGCGTTTGTTGATATGCCGCTGGGTTACACAGCTGGACGCCCTCATGAGCCAGAATCCCAGAGAGATCTATTACGCCAAGTCTTCAAGGCTGCAGAAAGTATAGATACACCAGGTTCCATAGTGGATCTAGATGTGACCTGGTCTGAAGATGCTTCATGGAAAGATGAAGCAACAAGCGGACTAAACAACGGGGTAAATTCTGCTGAAGGCGACAGCCGGCAACCACGTATAAACGAGCCCCAGTACCAATACGAAGAAGATAGAGTTGCGGCTGAAAATTTTGGGAGGAATGACAATGCCACTTGATGAAACACTTAGTGCAATACTTGAAGCTGTCGCAGCGGATGCACCAGAAATGGATTTTAATACTTTGACACCAGAAGAATTCAGGGTAATCAATGGTGATTATTCGGAAGGCGGTGGGGAGGAAGTCCATCTAATCGAGGACTTGAATTTGGTAAATTCTGACGGTGAAGATATGGCCATCCGTATTTACCGACCTAAAGAGACTGATGGTAGAGCACCAGCAGTTGTTTTTTTTCATGGAGGCGGCTGGGTTGTAGGAAATATCAATAGTTATGACGGTCAGTGTCGAGGCTTAGCAAATAGTTCTGGTGCAGTATTCATAGCGGTCGACTATCGAAAAGCTCCTGAATACCCTTTCCCTACACCTCCAGAAGATTGTTATTCAGCTCTTTGCCAAATTGTCAGTAACTCAGAAGGGCTGGGTATTGACCCTGAACGTATTGCGGTGGCAGGAGACAGTGCAGGAGCAAATCTTGCGACGGTTGTTTGTCAAATGAGCAGAGACCGAAATGGACCAGAAATAAAGCACCAAATGCTTTTTTATGGGTGTTTTGATATCGATCCAGATAGATGGCCGTCTCATCAAGAGAATATAGAAGGCCCAGTTCTACCTGGAGCCATGATGCGGTGGTTCTATAGACATTATGTTGGTTCAGAGAAGTTTATAGATGAGCCATATGCAAGCCCTATCCATACAGAAGACCTTTCTGGTTTGCCACCGGCACAGGTGATCACTGCAGAGTTAGATCCTCTCCGTGA
>ENA-UPTF01001005-UPTF01001005.1-marine-metagenome-genome-assembly--contig:-NODE-1005-length-18633-cov-2.895559_pt1 | contig 18633 bp, 15 predicted proteins | sample MGYA00238166_ERZ767019 | MGnify/ENA primary metagenome ERZ767019 (study PRJEB28930, sample SAMN06266391) | marine metagenome | isolation source: Sea water from 250 m depth | place: Atlantic Ocean...
CAAATATTAAAAGTAAAAAAGTAAGTAAAAAGGTTACCAAACTATTTAAAAATCAATGTTAGATTACTATTGGTGGTAAAAAAATTAGGCTTCTTCTTGGTTCCCGACCCTAACTGACTAGGGAAAATGATTAATGATGAATCTTTGCTAAGAAGAGTAAACTCGGTCCTTTAAGTTAATTCCTAATACAATGTTTTAAGACCCCAGATGTACGATTCCCAAGCTCATTGTGAAATATTCATTCTTTTCACTTTGTAAACTAGTGTGAAATTCCTAGAATTTCTGAAGTAAGTTGGGCAATAATAAAAAACTTTCACAGGGTTAACCAATCATATATATCTACATACTCTAGTTCTGAGGAAGACTGAATGGAAAACAAAGATAAGAAGTCAGTGATCCGAGTGATGATTGCAAAGGTCGGTTTAGATGGTCATGATCGGGGGGTCAAAATAGTAGCCCGCTGTCTGCGTGATGCAGGAATGGAGGTTATTTATACAGGCCTTCATCGTACTCCCGAGGAGGTAGTTCTTGCAGCTATCCAAGAGGATGTTGATGTCCTTGGTGTCAGCATTCTTTCAGGAGCCCAGATGACTGTTTTTCCTTTGATATTGGAACTTCTGCGGACAAATAATAACAGCGATATTCTAGTAGTTGGTGGTGGTGTAATACCTGATGATGAGGTAGTAAAACTTAAGCAAATGGGTGTTAAGGAAATCCTTCTTCAAGGAACACCGCCACAGGAAATTATTGAATCCATTCAACATTTGATTCAAGAACGTGGGCCACGCTAAAAAAGGAGTCTCAAAATCGAATATTGGTCTTTCCCTCCACAATATGAGCCTGATTATTTTCCAGAAACCTCTTCTCGATACTGGTTTCCACAGCGTGAAACCATGCCCCATGAGGAACGCAATCAGCACATTCTTAATCGCCTCAAAGAGGTAACCCAGCATGCATATAAGCATGCTGGGTTTTATAGGACAATATGGGATCAAGCAGGTTTTCATCCTGATCACATTAAAAGTCTCGAAGACTTTGAAGATAAAGTTCCTGTAATTCATAAGAAGGACTTAAGGGAAGCGCAAGCAAGGACTCCAAGCTTCGGTGATTATCTCTGTGTTCCTGAAGATGAAATCCATCACATCCACGGAACTTCGGGTACAACAGGATTTCCAACTGTTTTTTCTATTGGAAGAGGGGATTGGAATGCAATTGCTAATGCCCATGCCCGAATCATGTGGGGAATGGGATTACGTCCGGGCGATACAATCTTTATTGCCTCATTGTTTAGTTTGTACTGGGGTTCTTGGGGAACACTGATTGGCTCTGAGCGTTTGAATGCCAAGTCTTTTCCTTATGGGGCCGGTGCACCAGGAATGACAATACGTGCAGTTCACTGGCTCAAACAGATTAGACCTACTGCGTTTTACGGGACTCCCTCCTATGCGCTACACTTGGCTGAAATTGCAAAAAATGAAGGGATTGATCCACGTGATTTTGGCTTAAAGATCTTGTTTTTTTCGGGGGAACCTGGTGCTTCAGTTCCTGGAATTCGAAATAGGATCATGCAAAACTATAATGCCCAAGTAATCGATTCTGGATCTATGGCAGAAATGACTCCTTGGATGAGCTGCGCTGGAACTGCACAGACAACTGGCATGTTACTTTGGCAGGATATTGTTTATACTGAAGTTTGTGATCCAAAAACATTTCGACGAGTACCCTTTGGTCAACGTGGAACTCCAATTTATACCCATTTAGAACGAACCTCTCAACCCATGATTCGGTTGGTTTCGGGAGATCTTACAATGTGGAAGCAAGAGCTGACACCTTGTGGCCGAACTTATCCACATTTACCGGATGGTATTTTTGGTCGAATCGATGATGCTTTTACTATTCGTGGGGAAAATATTTATCCTAATGAAATAGACACCGCCCTAAATCAGATGGATGACTATGGGGGAGAACATAGAATTATTATTTCTCGTGAAAGTGAAATGGATGAATTACTGGTCCAAGTTGAAATCCTAAAAACAACTTATGCCTCGGGGCTTAAATCTATAAACCACTTTAAAAATCAGATATCAGGTACACTTCATCGCATACTAGGCATTCGTACTAGAGTAGAGGTTGTACCAGAAAACTCTCTGCCTCGCAGCGACTTCAAAGCAAGGCGAGTAATAGATGATCGTCAAATATTTCAAGACTTTAATGCTAAGTTAGAAAAGGATTTGTGAGTAATGAAGGATCAAATAACTCCTATTGCACTTGTCAAGGCGGTTTTGGCAGGTGAGGTATTTGCCGTTGCTAGAATGATGAGTTATGCAGAATCCCTGAATGAAGGATGTCAGGAAGCTTTAAATGAAATCTATAGACACACAGGCAAAGCACACATCGTTGGAATTACAGGAGTGCCTGGTAGCGGAAAATCAACACTAGTTGCCCAATTATGTAAAACGATTCGAAAAACAAAACGAAAAGTAGGAGTTATTGCTGTTGATCCATCCAGCCCTTTTTCTGGTGGCTCTATTCTAGGTGATCGCATTCGTATGAATGATCTAGTTGGAGATTCTGGTGTTTTTATCCGAAGTATGGCTACTCGAGGAACATTAGGTGGATTAGCACGCACAACATTAACTGGAGTCGATATTTTAGATGCAGCCGGTTACGATTTAGTTTTAATAGAGACGGTTGGTGTAGGTCAGGATGAAATTGATATAGTTCAAGCTGTTCATACTACTGTAGTAGTTTCAGCACCTGGACTTGGTGATGATATTCAAGCGATTAAAGCAGGTATATTGGAAATTGCAGATATACATGTCGTTGGAAAATCGGATAGGAGCGATGCTAACAAAACCATTAGTGAACTCAAGAGTATGTTAATGTTGGGAGCACAATCTCAACAGGAGACAAAATGGCAGATACCAGTCTTACCTACCTGCTCCTTAAATGGTCAAGGTATTGAAGAATTACTGTCAACCATAGATAACCACTTAGAAAACTTAAAAAGCTCAGGTGAGCTAAGTCAGAGACGTTTGGATATAGCTAGAACACGTTTACTAAAGGCAGCAGAAAACATCCTCCGAGAAAAATTCGAATATCACTCTGAGGGTAAAATTAATGACCTAACTAACCAGATAATTTCTGGGGATCTTCACCCTAATACAGCAGCTAAAATTTTACTCAGTCAGTTTCTAAGAGAGATGGACTAATGAAAAAATTACATGACACAAAAATTCTCAAGGGACTAGAAAAACAGGTAGAATCCTGGGAAAAAAATGAAGTTGCTTCTTTCCTAAATCGCCAACCTGAACGCCAGAATAAGTTCACTACTCTTGGTGGTTTTCCCGTTAAACGAGTATACACAGCTCTGGACGTTCAGGACATTCCAGTTGAGGATGTGAACCTGCCAGGACAATTTCCTTTCACACGTGGACCTTATCCTACTATGTACAGGGGAAAGAAATGGACAATGCGTCAGATAGCAGGTTTTGGTACAGGTGAAGACACTAATAAACGATTCAAGTATTTAATCAGTCAGGGTCAAACTGGATTGTCTACAGATTTTGACATGCCTACCTTGATGGGATACGACTCTGATCACCCCATGAGCAGAGGAGAGGTAGGTCGTGGTGGGGTCGCAATAGATACTCTTTCCGACATGGAAGCACTTTTTTCGGACATTGATCTAGAGAAGATTTCAGTTTCGTTAACCATAAACCCATCAGCATGGATTTTACTCGCTATGTATGTGGTAGTGGCTGAAAAACGAGGTTTCGATTTGAACAAACTTTCTGGAACTATCCAAGCAGACATGCTCAAGGAATATATTGCCCAGAAAGAATGGATTTTCCCTATTGCCCCTTCAGTGCGAATCGTTAGAGACTGCATTACCTACTGTGCCCACAAAATGAAACGGTACAACCCTGTAAACATCTGTGGATACCATATTAATGAAGCAGGTGCATCTCCACTTCATGAAGCAGCTTTTACTTTGGCAAATACTATTACATATGTTGAAGAAGTTGTAAAAACCGGAATGGACGTAGACAAATTTGCTCCCCGCCTCTCTTTTTTCTTTGCCTGTGGATCTGATTTCATTGAAGAGGTTGCACGTTTTCGTGCAGTGCGCCAAGCTTTTGCAAAGATCATGAAAAACCGATTTGACGCAAAAAACCCAGCATCTATGCGATTACGATTTCACTGCCAGACTGCTGCTGCAACTCTTACTAAACCTCAATATAAAATTAATATTGTTCGAACTGCTTTTCAGGCTTTAGCTGCAGTTCTAGGAGGTGCCCAGAGTCTTCATACTAATGGTATGGACGAAGCTTTCTCTATTCCAACTGAGGAAGCAATGAAAATTGCTTTACGAACTCAGCAGATTATTGGCGAAGAAACGAATATAGCTAATGTAGTTGACCGCTTAGGGGGTTCATACTATGTAGAAAATTTAACCAATCAGTATGAGAAATCTATCTTTGAGATCCTGGATGAAATAGACGCTAATGGAGGAACAATTAAGCTAATCGAAGAGGGCTGGTTCCAAAAGAAAATTGCTGATGATGCTTATGAAACTGCACTAGCCAAGCAATCTGGTGAAAAAACAGTTATTGGTATTAATAAATTCGTTGAAACAGAAGAAGAATTTGATCTCGAGGTTCATCCCTATAGTTTGCAATCCATGGAATTTCAAATCGAGAGGCTTAATAAAGTTCGAGAGACACGGGACCCTAAAATAATACAGACTTTATTAGAACAGCTCAAAACAATCGCTCTTGATGAATCAAAAAATATTCTGCCTATCACTATTGAATTAGTGAAAGCAGGTGCATCTATGGGAGATATTGTAGAAACTCTCAAAACTGTTTGGGGGACCTATAGAGAAACACCTGTATTCTAAAGTCTAGCTTTTACCAAACTTTAAAACTTGTTTTTGATTCAGTATTTTTTCAACACTAGACCCTAAGGGTTCCAACAAAAATATATTGAGATAGTTATCAGCATACTAAGACTACAAACAAACTCACGAATCCTTATTTTTTATTCTGGATTTAAGAGTAATTATTTTTAAGAATCAACCTAGACCTTCTTAATTTAGGAGTACCACTTGATGAAGATATTAAAAACGACTGATCATTCCCTTCCTAATCAGCGTAAGGTTGCTATCGTTACAGGAGCCGGCTCAGGCATTGGAAAATACTCTTCACTTGCATTACTCAGTGAGGGGTATTTTGTAACACTAGCAGGGCGCCGTCAGGAACCTCTGGAGGCTGTCGCTAAGGAATCAGGACTCCCTGAGTCCCAAACACTTATATTGCCAACTGACGTCAGCACACCTAATGCTGTTCAAAACTTATTCACTAAAACTCAAGAAAAATTTGGCAGGCTCGATTTACTATTCAATAATGCTGGGATTAGCGCTCCCTCTTGTCTTCTAGAAGATATTTCCTATGAGGAATGGCAGACCGTTGTGAATATCAACCTAACTGGCGCTTTTCTCTGTACACAGGAAGCTTTTAACCTCATGAAGAATCAATGCCCAAAAGGGGGAAGAATTATCAATAATGGATCAATTTCAGCTCACGTTCCTCGACCTAACACAGCACCCTATACAACTACTAAACATGCAATGACTGGTCTCACTAAATCAACCGCTTTAGATGGTCGAAAATACAATATAGCCTGCGGTCAAATTGATATTGGAAACGCTGCAACCGAAATGACAGCAAAATCGGAGAACGGCATACCTCAACCTAATGGATCCATTGTTGTTGAGCCAACGATGGATGCTCAAAATGTAGCACAAGCTGTTACATACATGGCTGGTCTACCACTAGATGCCAACGTTCAGTTCATGACAATTATGGCAACTAAAATGCCATACATAGGACGAGGATAACTCAATAATTAATCAGGATAAGACATTACCATTCAATCTAATAGCTGAAGAAAAATAATATCCAGGAGATTACCCATGTCAAATAAAAGCCAAGAGGAACTATTAACAGAGTTAAAATCATTTGATACTCCATCAATTACCAATGTTGTAGCAACTTATCCTAATCATCCTCTTTGTTTAGGGTTATTTAATCCTTGGCAAGAAAACTGGTATACCGATTCTTCAATTCAGTGCATGTATCCAGAGTTAGGTCGAACTGTTGGTTATGCTGTTACCTGTGTCTTTGGCATGCCGGATCCTCATTTTGATCGCTTGAACTTCGTTGATTTAATCGATGCTCTGGATCGTTCTAGAAAACCTACAATTTTGGCATTCCAGCAAAAATTTCCACCTGATCTTGCTAATAAGGTTGGACTGGCTGGAGGCGTAATGACAACCACAATTCAGTCAGTTGGCTGTGTGGGAGCAATTTCTAACGGACCCTCTAGAGATATTGATGAGATTCGTCCCATGAAGTTTCAATACCTATTGAGTGGAATTACACCAGGACATGGAGAAATGGCTATCCGGGCGATTAATGTTCCGGTGCATATAGCTGGGATGGATGTTGCTCCCGGAGAAATTATCCACATGGATGAAAATGGAGCTTGTAAGTTTCCAGCTGATCATCTCGAAGCTGTAGTCACTAATGTTCGAGCCTTACAAAAGGAAGAAGAAACTACTATGAAAAAAATTCGCAGTGCCAAGACAGCTGAAGATATAAAACAGGCCTTCATAAAAAAGCCTTATGGGAGAAAAAAATAAAACACAATTTATTAAGGTTATCAAAAAAACCCCTTATCTTTTTACAAAACTAATCAGTACTAGATTGACTCAAAGTTGTCAGAATTCTTCTTCGAGAGTAGGAATACACTATAAAATAGTCACAGTTTAATAATTACTACCTATTTAATGGAACGAACTGTAATTCTTTGATAATGACTGATTCCAAAATACGTAATATCGCCATTGTAGCCCATGTTGACCACGGTAAAACTACCCTTGTCGATGCTATGTTATGGCAAAGTGGAACTTTTCGTGACAATCAGGAGGTTAATGAGCGAGTCCTGGATTCAATGGATCTTGAAAGAGAAAAAGGGATCACGATCATGGCAAAAAATATTGCTGTTAACTATGGAGAAGTTAAGATCAATATTGTTGATACTCCTGGTCACGCTGATTTTGGTGGAGAGGTCGAGCGAACACTTCGGATGGTTGATGGGATTATGCTACTAGTAGATGCTGCTGAGGGACCTCTCCCTCAAACCCGTTTTGTACTTTCTAAAGCTTTAGACCTCAGTCTTCCAGCAATCGTCGTTATCAATAAAATTGACAGACACGATGCTAGACCTCAAGAAGTTCTAAATGAAATTTATGACCTTTTCATTGATTTAGATGCCTCTGAAAATCAAATTGAGTTTCCAGTTGTCTACTCAATTGCAAAACTAGGGCAATGTAAACTAAATATTGATGAACCTCTATCCGACTTAAGACCATTATTCGAAATGATCTGTAATAAAATTCCATCTCCTCCAGGAAAAACAAATGATACCCTTCAAATTTTGGTTACTAACGTTCAGTTTAATTCCTATCTTGGTCCTCTTGCCATTGGACGAATTATGCAGGGAACCATTCATAACCAAGAAAACGTGACATTATGTCACTTGAATGGGTCCCAGACTAAAGCTTCTGTAACTGGACTTTATGTATTTGATGGATTAGAACAAGTAGAAGTTAAAGAAGCTGGCCCAGGTCAAATTATTGCAATTTCAGGAATGTCAGGTATCGGTTTAGGTGAAAGTATTGCTGAAGAAAAATCACCAAATCCCCTAAAACCCTTACTTGTTGATGAACCAACTATGTCAATGGAGTTTAGAGTTAACGACTCCCCTTTTAGCGGTCATGAGGGTCAATTTGTTACCTCTAGACATCTCAGGGAGCGTTTATTCAGGGAAGCTACTGGTAACCTCGCTATTCGCATTGAAGAAACAGATTCACCTGATTGTTTCCTCGTCTTTGGGAGAGGTGAGTTACAAATGGCAATTTTAATTGAACAGATCAGGCGAGAAGGTTATGAGTTTTCTGTTGGCATGCCACACGTAATAACCAAATCTATAAATAAAAAAATTCATGAACCCTACGAACTTGCTTACATTGATGTTAATGAAGAGTACATGGGTTTAGTTGTTCAAAAGCTGGGTAATCGCAAAGGGGTTATGACTCAAATGATTAACCACGGTTCTGGAAGAATACGTTTAGAGTTTCAAGTTCCTAGCCGTGGACTAATAGGTTACCGTAAAGAATTTCTAACAGATACCAAGGGAACTGGTATCCTGACTCATCTGTTTCATGAGTTTCGACCATGGGTAGGTGATATTACTCACCGTACCACAGGAGCCTTAGTGGCTGACCGTGTAGGTAAAGTTACTGGTTATGCTGTTGTTAATCTTCAAGAACGAGGTGAACTTTTTGTGGCTCCTACAGAATCTGTATACCATGGAATGTTAGTTGGTGAAAATAGTCGCGATGTTGATCTTTCAGTTAACATCACAAAAGAAAAAAAACTCACAAACATGCGAGCATCTACTTCTGATTCATTTGAAAAATTAGTGCCGCCTATCAAAATGTCTCTAGAGGAATCTATTGAATTCATCCGAGAAGATGAGCTCATTGAAGTCACACCCAAAAGCTTACGTCTTCGCAAAAGGAATCTAGGTAAAAACGTTCAACATCATTAATTTACAGAAAGAGAGAGTTAGATTTATGGCCAATCTAGTTTTAGCTACTTGTCAATTCCCTATTCAGAAACAAATCGAGAAAAATTTGTCTTATATTATTCGCCAATTAAAACAGTCTAAAGAACAGGGAGCACACCTAGTTCATTTTTCAGAAGCTTGTCTTTCAGGTTATCTAGGCTCTGAGGTGAAATCTGCTAAAGAAATAAATTGGGAATCTAATGCCAATGCTTTACATAAAATTATGTCCCTTGCTAAAGAACTTGGTTTATGGGTTGTGGTAGGGTCTAACCATCAACTTTCCGGAAAACACAAACCCCACAACTCACTTTATGTCATAAACAGCCAAGGGAAATTAATTAACCGCTATGACAAAATGTTCTGTTGTGGAGCCAACTATAATGATGCTGACCTGCTCCACTATAGTCCAGGCAGAGCCTTTGTAACTTTCAGGTTAAGAAAAATGCTATGTGGTCTATTAATCTGTCATGATTTTCGCTACCCAGAACTTTTCCGCGAATATAAAAAGAGAGGGGTTCAGTTAATGCTTGTATCTTTTCACAATGCAGGAGGAAAGCTAAAAGACTACCATAATTACAATACCTGGGTTTCTGCAACACTTCAATCAGCAGCAGCTAGTAATTATTTTACCATCAGTGCAACAAACGGAACCCGGAAATATGCTTGGCCAAGTTTCGTTTCCAGTGCTGAAGGAATAATTGTTGACAGGGCGAAACCTCACCGTCCAGCTGTACTCATTAACCATATTGACACCACTAAAAAACTCTATGATGCCTCAGCAGCATGGCGTAATCGTTGTATTAAGGGAATTTATCACAGTGGGAAATTAATTGAAGATCCCCGATCACAAAATCGTCAAAATCTATAGGTAAGTAGAATCATCTATTCTGTTTGCATTTTACATTTAATCAATGTGGTCGTACCACTGTCTAACCAAAGTAATATCTGTATTCAAAACCTCTCTCGGATCGGTTTCCCCTTGATACTCAATCGATAGGTAACCCTTATATTCGATCTGATGGAGATTGGATAAAACTGCTTGAAGGTCAACTATCCCTTCAGCCAATGGAACCCCTGTATACCGGTTCCCCTCAGTAGAGTCCAGAAAACGTTCAACTCGCTCGTTCGATTTAACAGGACGAACATTCTTTAAATGAATGTGGGCAAGAAAGCCACTCATTGTACGAAGAGCTTCTAGTGGATCTTCGTTAACAAATACCGGTGCAGCAGAGTCAAAAATTAAGCGAAAAGAGTCTGAATTAATCTGACGGGCGAAATCAGCGCAATCTGAACTTAATCCCATAAGAGGTTGAACAGGAGGATAATCAATATTTTCAGCTACTAAGGTAATATCGATTGATCCAGCATGCTCTGCACAAGAACAAAGATTTTCCAAGAGCCAAGATCGCTGTTCCTTTAGCGAAGCCTCTTCCTTTACATAACCTGGGATGATCATAGCCAGTGAAGCTCCCATCTCAAGTGTTCTATCTAATAAACTAAATACCCTCTCCACTGAAATCTGTGCTGAAGCAGGAGGAACTATTAAATCTGTTTCAAAAATGTAACAGATTATTGGTAGGCCAACATTGTCAGCAAGTTTTTTAATGTCGGAAGGTTTGAACTTTTCCCAGTAGGAATGCATTAGTTCAAGGCCATTAATATCCAGAGTGCTACAAAAAGAAATTACTTCTTCTAAATTAAGGAATCCTGGACTTGATCGAGGATTAAGATAGTTATCCCGTAAAATCCAATCAAAATTGTAATCGATGACTGAAATGCGAGGAGTATTAGGAATCATTTAATCTTTCATTGTAATTCTGGAGCCAGATAAAAAATCATCGTTGATCCACTTTTAATCTCTCTGGCGATCCTTCGAAAAATCAAATCCCGACATATCAGGCGTATATCCTTGCAGTGTCCATCCTCCGTCCACTGTCAGTATCTGCCCAGTCACAAACTCAGACTCGTCACTTGCCAAAAAGACACAGGGTCCAACATAGTCCTGAACCCGACCAACTCTTTTACTAGGAGTCACAGAAGCCCATTTAAGATCAAAATCAGGGTCATAAGTCCAATTACGCTCGTTACTCGTAGCTGCTGGAGCAACACAGTTAACCCGAACCGCAGGTGCAAGTTCAAGAGCTAATTGTCTAGTAAGAGATTCTAATCCACCTTTAGCCATGGTATAGCTGGAATGAAAAGGAATGATTTGTCTTACAGCGATTGAACTAATGTTGATGATCGATCCTCCTCCGCTTTCTTTCATTTTATCTGCAGCAGCTACTGAACCAAAAAATGGTCCTCGAAGAATCGTATCAACTACATCATTAAAATCCTCTTCAGTAACTTGGGAAAGAGGACCAAAACGAGTTCGTGCAGCATTATTAATTAAAATATCTAAACGGTTAAATCGTTGGTATACCGTTTCTACCAGTCGTTCAAATTCTTGTTTAGAACCAATGTCTGCTTGAAAAGCCTCTGCCTGACTTCCAACCTCTTCTACTCGATGGACTGTTGCTGCTGCCCCCTGATGATCGGTCTTATAATTCACTCCAACTACAGCTCCCTGACTAGCCAACCCAACGGCTAATCCCTGACCAATGCCCTTGCTGGCTCCTGTAATTAAGACAACTTTTCCATTTAATCTGTCTCCCATAGGACTAACCCTCTTGAAATGTGTTCAAAATGCTACTAACTATTAAAACCATTATAATGTTACGCCAATATTTCTAGTCTTCTGTTGAATAAAATTCAATGCCTCTGCATAGGCTGATTTACTTTCTAGGTGTTCTATAATCAAAGGAGTATTAGGAGACAGCTTTTCTATTTGACGGAGATAAGTACTATAGTCGAGCACTCCACTACCAGGAAGAACCTCCTCAATTGCAACAGTCCTCGCATCTAAAGCATAGTTAATATCTTTGGCATGACATGATTGGATCCAAGGGCCTAGCAGATCAAAACATCGATTAATAACTTGAGTGGTTGAATAAAAATCACGGGGATTACGAATAACATTAGATGGATCCAAATGAACACCAAGTCCTGGCCGATCAACAGCTTTAAGAAGCTCAAGATAAATTTCAGGGCCATCTAGTAGTGTCCAAGGAGACATTTCGAGTGTTAACTTAGTTCGTGTAGGTTTTACCTCATCGAGTACCTGGCGAACCCATTGAACAACTTCCTCAAATGCTTTGGGACCAAAGTTTTCAGGATGATGACCAACATGAGAACAGGGCGCGCCAGACCCATCAAATGAACCTGCAACTGTCGCACAACAAACAGCTTCAAGCTGATCGGCAATTGTCAATGTCTCAGCAATCTTTTTCAAGTTCGTCTGTCTCTTTTTCTGGTTAGGGTCCAGAGGATTTACCCAAGCTGTAACTTCAGCAATAACAATGTCAGCTACTGAAAAAATCCTCTTTATTTCCTGAATTTCATCTGATTTTCCAATGAGAACATTTGGGAAGCTGATTGCCCTATATCCTTGTTTTTGACATTCATTCACATAAGCCAAAGGGTCACGTGATTGGATATAATCTTCAATGGTGGCACCAAGTCGCATTTTTAAATCCTAGCTGTAAAAACTTTACTCAAAGAATTTTTTCTGATCACTCATTTTGGTTGCTGAAAAAAATCATTAAAAATATAGGATTCGGATAACTTTCAGTGTATACCTTCATGAGATCCGACTAATCAAATTAATCAACGGACTTTTGCTTAACGTAATTAGTTCAGCCATAATATAAATAACCTAATTAGTTAGGACTGGAAAGATTTCATCATGCAACGTCAAATTTATTTTCTATTGTTTTTTCTTCTGATGCAGCCTTCTATTTTCTTCGGATCAGAACCCGAGATAACTTCTATTTTTCCTCTAGGTGGGCAAGTAATCGGAGCTAGTGATAAACGAGGTGCTCAGGTAGAAGATCGAATAGTAACAATTGGAGACCTATTTGCCACAATCTATAAGGCCCTTGTAATTGATTGGACAAAGGAGTATATGAGTCCGATTGAACGACCAATAAAAATCGCAAACTCAATAGGGGGGGGAAAGTGGATATCCCATCAAAGAACTATTTTAATTACACCAACTAATCTAAAAATCAAATTTTTGATTAAGATCCCAATAAGTACTTTCAGTCTAAAGAACTCGAGAAAGAAAATTGTGTAGTTTGTAGTTTAAACCTCTTTAAGTTTTAATCCCAAGAGCAGACGCTGTTTCAGCTATAGATTGCCAAATATCATCAGCGATTGGAATACCATCCTCCTGCCGAATGTTTTGAGCTTTAGCTTCTGGCATACCCGGCAATAGAACTTCTTCAAAGCCTGGCGCTGGTGGAATGGCTTGGGTACGTTGAGACATTTCGTCAGCCCGTTTGGCATACTCCGAAAATGATTGAAATAAATCGGCTCTAAAAACAATTAAAGTCACTCCATGTCGACGAAAAAGAGGATTCGAATAATTAAGGTTAGCTCCATTATCAGATCCACTAAAAGTCCTACCCAGAAATTCTGTAGCCAACATCAGAGCATAACCCTTGTGTCCACCAAAAGGTAAATGAGCACCCCCATTAAAAAAGTCATTAGGATCAGTTGTAGGATTTCCATCCTTATCCACAATGCACTGAGGAGGTAATTTTTCTTTTCGGTTAAAGGCGTTAACTACTTTAACTCCTGCCGTCGCAGAAGTTGCAAAATCAATAATGATTGGTTCCTCCGTACCTAGAGGAATTCCCATTGCAATAGGGTTAGTATGAAAAAGAGGTTTGCGACCACCGAACGGCACAGCTGCTGGTTCCTCAGCACCTTGACCACCTGCCCAAACCATGGAAATCATTCCTTCTCGAGCTGCTATTTCCGCATAGTGACCTAGTCTGCCAATATGATGAATTTGAACCACTGAAACCACTGAAACTTCTCGATTATTAGCCTTTTCAATAGCAGTTTGGATTGCAAACTCTGTCACTACATGACCAAAGTTCCACCCACCATTAATAAGGGCACTTACTTCTGTTTCCTTGGCAATTTCAGGTTCTTTATCCAAAATGATGCTCCCATTTTGAATAGCCTCGACATAACCTGGAACATGCCAAACACCATGGGAATCCACACCACGAAGATTGGCAAGTACTAGATGCTCTGAAACAATTTCTGCGTGATTCTTATTAGCACCAGCTACATGCAAAATTTCATAAGTTAATTGGCGAAGCTCATCAGCATTTTTTATTACCATCAAAAGTTCCCCGAATTGTATAAAGATATTTTAATTTTTTCAGCAAAGTTTCTAAAATCAACCCTAGAGAAATCATTACAAAAGGTAATCTACTTTTTAGACAAAGAAAGAAATCTCTTCCTATTGTGACGTAAAGTCATGAACAACAAGAGACTGGGTTTCTGGATGTTTTCGCAGAATATCAGCAATACCAACCCTATCTCTTGGATCAACTTGATTATAAGCAGGTCTTACAGGACCTCCAGCTCGTCCTAAAGCTTCCATGGCTACTTTTATCCCACTGATACCATAGCCCGGTTTATAACCGCGAATGCTCAGAATTGGTTCTAGATCGTTTTTGAAAACCTCATTCATCTTGGAAATTTTTCCTTCCACTCCATATTTCCAAAAACGTTTTGAACTCTCTGGAATAAGAGAAGCAACCGCTGTTGAATAAGCTCTACTACCCGTTGGGAAAGAAGCTGATGCTGCAGGTTCATTTTCTGAAACAAACAATAACGGTTTAGAGACTTCCTCTAAAACCTGACCACCCACTCTAGAGTAGTAATCATTGTCAAGACCTAGCGAAGGGAAAAAACCAATCATATTGGGAATCTTAGCTAATCGAATAAGTACATCAGGCCAAAAATCATGCTGGCCATGGGGGAGAATCACTGCCCCAATATTAACTGATGTTATTATTGTCTTGTAATACTTATAATAATTCTCAGCTGGATGATTTCTTACAGGTCGAGGTGGAAAAATAACTAAGGCATCAGCCCCAGCTGCTTCACAATTTTTTGCCATTAAAATAGAATTTTTATAGCCTCCAATTACACCTGCCATTACAGGCATTTTTCCCTGCGCTCCGACAACAGCAGCTGTCACCAATTCTCGGTGTTCTTTGAGACTTAGGCTTAGACCTTCACCAAAACCTCCACCCACTACTACAGTTAGACGATCCCTTTCTGCGTGAAAAGCTACATTTTTAAGCAGGCCCTCAGAATCAAGATCATAATTGGCATGAAAGGGGGTTGGGAGATAATTGTGAGGACCATCTAACGCCACCACTAATTCCTCCATCGAAGGCCATTTTGTCTTGGGAGGTAAGGAGCACCCAGTCATTCTTGGAAGCACCATTCCTCCAAAAGCTAGTGGTCCCAATTTAAGAAATTTTCTTCTGGAGGATTTGTTATTTAGGATTTCTCTGACAGGATTTGTTTTCTTCTTCAACACGCTTCTCCTTTCAAAGATAAAAAAATAATCTGCGAGGACTTCTAATAAACTATTCCTACACTCTCACATTATTTAAGGGGCTTTCCATGAAAGAATGTCTTTAGCTGGAAAATCTATTATTTTTGGCATTAATTCCCCTAGTAGAAACGAAAACTACGTTTACATTTATAGTTTCAAACTAGGATTGGTTTAACAATTTTCCCATGGACATCAGTTAAACGAAAATGACGGCCTTGAAACTTAAAGGTTAATCTCGTATGGTCGATTCCCAGGCAGTGGAGAATGGTGGCGTGTAAATCGTGAATGTGCACTGGATCATTGACAATGTTATAACTGTAGTCATCAGTTTCCCCGTATGTCATGCCTGGTTTAATTCCCCCTCCAGCCATCCAAATAGTGAAACAGCGCGGATGATGATCACGTCCATAGTCATCGGAGGTCAATTTTCCCTGGCAGTATATCGTCCTACCAAATTCTCCTCCCCAAATAACTAGAGTATCCTCAAGCAACCCCCGTTCCTTCAGATCCTGAACAAGAGCAGCCGATGCCTGATCAGTATCTAGAGCTTGTCCAGCAATTTGTTGCGGCAATTTGCTGTGTTGGTCCCAGCCACGGTGAAACAATTGAATAAAACGTACTCCTCGCTCTGCTAACCTTCTAGCTAGTAAACAGTTAGCTGCAAAGGTTCCTGGCTTTCTAGCACTAGGCCCATATAACTCAAAGGTTTTATCCGGCTCCCCTTCCAAATCCATTAAACCAGGAACAGAAGATTGCATCCGATAGGCCATTTCATATTGGGTAATTCGAGTAGAAATTTCTGGATCTCCAAAATCCTTTAACTTCAGTTGGTTCAGTTTGGAAAGATCATCTAGAAATCGACGCCTTGCGTCAGAACCAAGTCCTGGAGGATTGGAAAGATAAAGTACTGGATCCCCTACTGAGCGAAACTTAACTCCTTGGTACTTAGTTGGAAGAAATCCACTACCCCAAAGACGGTCATAGAGAGGTTGGCTATCTTGCTTGCCTGTGCCTTGAGAAATCATAGATACAAATGTAGGTAAATCTTGGTTTTCACTTCCAAGTCCATAGGATAGCCAAGCACCAATACTAGGACGACCAGCAATTTGAGCCCCCGTCTGGAAAAATGTTATTGCCGGATCATGATTAATCGCTTCTGTGTGCATTGATTTAATAAAACATAATTCATCTGCAATTTTCCGGGTATGGGGCATAAGGTCACTAATCCATGCACCAGCTTGTCCCTGTTGAGAAAATTTAAATACAGAAGGAGCAAGGGGTAGGGTTTCTTGGTTGGCAGTCATTCCAGTTAAACGTTGTCCTTTACGAACTGATTCTGGCAACTGCTGTCCTCTTCTTTCTATAAGCTTAGGCTTGTAATCAAACAAATCCATTTGTGCTGGTGCCCCAGACTGAAAAAGATAAATAACCCTCTTGGCTTTAGGGGCAAAGTGGGGTAACTCGGGCAAACCACCCTTGACTGAACTAGATTCAAGTTCAGTAGATAAACCTGTTCCTGCAGCCAAGTCATTGTTAAGTAATGAAGTTAAAGCAGCAGTTCCGACACCCCAACTTGCTAAGCTGAAGAAATGTCTTCTGGTGAGTAACAGCTGTGTTTCGAGAAAAGGATTCATAGCTTATTCCTTGGTAATTGTCTCATCAAGATTTAGAACTAAACTAGCTACAGTTGTATAGGCGGCTAATTCTTTTAGATCGAGTCCTTTTGGAATCAGAGAATCGCCTACACTAACCAACTTTTCTGCCAACTGAAAATTAGATTGATAGAAATCTAAATTGGCATTAAGGCTATCAATTAAAATTTTTTGTTCTTCGGCCTTCGGCAATCGAGCTATTGCGATCTGAAAAGCATAAACAAGACGATCTTCAGGTGTTATTAGCTTTTTATTAGTCAAAAGACGTTGAGCCAAACCTCGGGCTGATTCCACAAAGGTAACGTCGTTCATCAAATTAAGTGCCTGCAGGGGAGTATTAGTCCGACTTTCACGTACAGTGCACATTTCTCGTTGGGCAGCATCAAAATTCAACATGGAGGGTGGGGCAATCGTTCTTTTCCAGAATGTGTAAAGGCTTCGTCGATAAAGATCGTCCCCTTTACTTTGATTATAAGCAATGTCTCCGGCAAGTTCTTCCCATAGACCTTCAGGTTGATAGGGTTTAACAGATGGGCCTCCCAGTTTTTCAACCAATAATCCTCCAACAAATAGAGCCTGATCTCGAATAGCTTGAGCAGAAAGTCTGACTCTTGGTCCTCGAGCCAACAAGAAATTTCTTGGATCTTCTTGAAGGGACTTATCAGTTGCTCGAGAAGATTGCCGATAAGTAGCACTCATAACAATAATTTTCTGCATCGCCTTAATGTCCCATTCATTCCTAACAAATTCGGTAGCCAGCCAATCAAGTAGTCGGGGATGGGACGGACGCTCACCCTGTGAACCAAAGTCTTCGATTGTCTGGACAAGACCTTGGCCAAAGTACATCTGCCAATAACGATTGATAACAACTCTAGCCGTTAAAGAATTTTCTGGATTGACTAGCCATTTAGCCAAGTCCAACCGAGTCTTTAGATTACTACCATTGGTACCCTTTAAAACCAATGGGATCCCAGGGTCAACTTTTTCGCCAGGGCGATTATAGACACCTCTAAGCAGCATAAAAGTAGGTTTTGGCTGCTCTCGCTCCTGCATAACCATAGTCGTTGGAACTTCTTCCATAAATGTAGCCCTGCGTTTTTTAAGGGTAATTATCTCCTGATGCACTGCTTTAATAGCCTTTGGTGCATGACGTTCTAGAAAGTATGCTCTAAGCTTATCTGTTTCACTTGGACTTCTTTGTTTTACTGATTTTGCAACGATGTCGTTAATGGAAGCTGCAGTTGCAACTATTTGTACTTCTTCTGCTGAAAGCGTTCGTCCATAGATCCTAACGTCATCAATTAGACCCTTAAAACGACTTTCTGGTCCTCCTCCTGAACCAATACGAAATGGTTCTTTCACTTCATCAAAAGTAAGGTTTAAATCATCAACGAACACTTTGAATTTCATCGATTTTCCATTGACATATATTTTAATAGCACGAGAAGTGCGAGAACCATCGTAGGTAACCATGATGTGATACCACTGATTAGGAGAGAACTCTTTTTCAGTTTCAACTCGGATTGCATCATCTAACCATCGCTTTACCAAATTAACTTGAAACTTACCTTCTGAAAAAACAATCTGATATCCCTCTTCCTTTGCTAGTTCTAGGGTCCTAGAAAAAATAGCACCCCCCTTTTTTTCTGCCGGATAAACCCATGCTCCTAAAGAAAACCTGTCATAAAAACCAAACTTTCCAACATTCCCAGCATTGATGAAGCGCTCTCCATCAAAATTTCCGGCTTTACCAATTCGACCAACAGTGAAACTTCGTCGCCCAGATTCAAATTTTCCCTTTTTCAGGTTTCTCTT
>ENA-UPTF01001009-UPTF01001009.1-marine-metagenome-genome-assembly--contig:-NODE-1009-length-18601-cov-2.803606_pt1 | contig 18601 bp, 17 predicted proteins | sample MGYA00238166_ERZ767019 | MGnify/ENA primary metagenome ERZ767019 (study PRJEB28930, sample SAMN06266391) | marine metagenome | isolation source: Sea water from 250 m depth | place: Atlantic Ocean...
CTGCTCGGCATCATGCCTAGCAAACAGGTGGCTACCAACTACGCCAATCATCTTATCTTTTTGTTCCTGGGTGGATTCATGATCGCTCTTGCCATGGAGAAATGGAATTTTCACAAACGTCTTGCACTGTGGATCATCACAGCAATGGGAACGGAACCGAAACGCATCGTTCTCGGATTCATGATGGCAACGGCGTTTTTATCGATGTGGATTTCCAACACGGCATCGACGATGATGATGCTCCCTGTAGCCATGGCGGTAGTAAGGCAAATCGCTTTAGATGCTTCTTTAAATGGAGAAAGAAATTTTGATTCACAAAAACAGATCGAAAATGGATTAGGGCTCGTATTGATGTTGGGCCTTGCATACTCTGCCAGTATTGGAGGGGTCGGCACTCCGATTGGCACACCACCGAATATTGTATTTGCAGGATTCTACAAAAATCTTTTTCCGGATAACCCTGAAGTGAGTTTTTTTCAGTGGATGATATTGGCTCTCCCTATAGTCTTGGTTTTTATTCCAATAACATGGATTTATCTTTGTCGTTTTGTTTTGCCCTTTCCAATAAACCATATCGAAGGTGGGGAAAGCAGAATCATTCAAAAAGAACTTTATGGGTTAGGCTCCATGAACCGGGGGGAAAAAATTGTCGCAACCGTTTTTTGTTTTACAGCGATGCTATGGATTTTTAGGCGACCCATTGCGATAGGGGAGTGGATACTTCCTGGTTGGTCGAACCTATTCGTAAATCCAAAGTTTTTGCATGATTCCACCATTGCTATGACCATGGGGCTATTACTATTGGTGGTGCCGGTCAATGGTACCAAAGGTCTCATCCTGAATGGCAAAACCGAATGGTTTGCTTTGGACTGGAAAACGGTGCAATCGAAAACACCGTGGGGAATTTTGATTCTTTTTGGTGGTGGTTTTGCTCTGGCATCTGGTTTTGGAGTGAGTGGACTCGATAAATGGATTGGATCTAAACTAACCGGAGTTTCTGATTGGCCGTTATGGATGACGGTTCTTACCATTTGTCTTGCAGTTACTTTTTTAACGGAATTAACTTCTAACACGGCGACCACGACAATGATTCTTCCTATACTTGGTATGGCTGCGATAGCGGCGACTATTCATCCATTATATTTTATGGTGCCAGCGACGTTGGCCGCTTCATTTGCGTTTATGTTACCGGTAGCGACACCGCCAAATGCAATTGTCTTTGGTAGCGGTTGGGTGAGCATTCCGAAAATGTCAAAAGCAGGGTTGATCCTAAACCTTATTGGAGCAGGTATTATAACCACAACGGTGTTGGTTTTGGTGGGTGGGTTTTTAATTGGTTTTTGAGTATCATCCCTTTATAAGGTACGAGCATAATAAAAAAACACGAGCTTCAAACCGATTGCCTTGTCCACTTTAATTTTGGTAGACGAGCTGCCTGGGCTTCATCAGGACGCGATACTTTTGGTAGACGCGGCGCCTCATGAAAACTTTCTGGGTCTTCATGGCCTTTCTTGGAGATCGATTTCATAGCCTCAATAAACATATCGAGGGTTTCTTTGGATTCGGTTTCTGTCGGCTCGATCATCAAAGCACCCTTTACGATTAACGGGAAGTACACGGTGGGTGGGTGAAACCCATGATCAATGAGTTCTTTGGCAAAGTCTATCGTTGTGATGCCCTGACCTTTATCGTTGAAAACGCATTCGTGCAGGGAGGGTCCAGTGAAAGGCAGGTGGAACGTGTCTTTTAGTTTTGCGCGGATATAGTTTGCATTTAAGACGGCTGATTGAGCCGCTTCAAGAATACCTTCGGGGCCGAGAGTGCGGATGTATGCGTATGCTCTTAGCAGCATACCAAAGTTACCGTTGAACACTTTCAATTTGCCGACACTTTTCGGGCGATTATTATTTAATACGTATTTATGACCTTTTTTCTCTACGACTGGTTTAGGTAAATAAGGTTCGAGAGTATCTTTGATGCAGACAGGACCTGCTCCCGGTCCACCTCCGCCATGTGGGGTCGAGAAGGTTTTATGCAGGTTGATATGTAAAACATCAATTCCCATTTCCCCCATCTTAACGATTCCCATTACAGCATTGAAGTTGGCGCCATCACAATAAACCAATCCTCCCTTGCTGTGAACGATCTCGGTGATTTTTAAAATATCTTTTTCAAACATTCCCAATGTATTGGGATTGGTCAGCATAATGGCGGCGGTTTCTTCATCCATGACAGCTTCGAGTTTGTCAATGTCAATAAGGCCTTTGGAGTTGGATGGGATTTGCACTGCTTTGTAACCGCAAAGATTTGCGCTTGCTGGGTTGGTACCATGCGCGGAATCGGGTAATAAAACTTTTTTCCGGGGATTGCCTTTTGCGGCGTGGTAAGCCTGAATCATCAGCATACCGGCAAACTCACCTTGAGCCCCGGCTGCGGGTTGCAGGCTGACATGGTCCATACCACTTATTTCCTTAAGACACTCTTGCAGCTCGTACATAAGTTGCAAACTTCCCTGCGAGTCTTCATCTGCAGAAATGGGATGGTGTCCTGCGAAGCCGGGCAAGCGTGCCAGGGTTTCGTTTAATTTTGGGTTGTACTTCATGGTGCATGACCCCAATGGATAAAAATTGGTGTCGATACTAAAGTTCCATTGCGACAACCTTGTATAGTGACGAACGACATCGAGTTCGGTTAATTCTGGCAGTTCTTTAATTGGATCACGAATTTCATCGGCGGGTAGCAGTGTTTCTAGTTCGATTTCTGGAACATCACAGGAGGCTAAGGAATAGGCTTTACGCCCGGGAGAACCCAATTCAAAAACAATCGGTTCCTCAAAAATCAAACCTTCAGTGGCTATTTTAGGTTTGGGTAAGGTTTTATTTTGTTTGCTGTCCATGTTGTTTCCATTCAGGTTCTCAAAATTTCTTTGAGGGTATTTATAACGATTTCGGGTGTTAAGTTATTCTGGTATCTATCATCAAGTACCACGCTTTTCGTGTGTCTCGGTCCCCAACGTTGGATTTCTCCGTGTTTGAATATAACGCAGGCGGGTTTTTCAACAGCCGTGGCCAAATGCATGATCCCTGTGTGGTTGCATAAAATAAGATCGCATTGTTGTATCAGAAGCGCAAGCTCTTTTGTTTTTACCAGTGGTAAGAGTCGGGGTTTCAGCGTCATCTCCGCAATATGGGATCTCAGTTTTGCTTCTTCCCCGGGCCCATTGATCAACCAGATGTCAGCGATTTTATTTTTTAGGATGTGTTCTATTACAGCCTGAAACTTTTCCCATTGCCAGCCCCATTCAGCAATACGGGTTTCCGTTTTAACGAGAATAAGAGGTCGTTCTCTTTTGCCTGGCTTCATGATCCCCTCTATTTTCATTTTTTCATTGTCGTTAAAGTAGATTTTAGGTTGTGAGATGATTTGCGGTACCCCCATATACTTAAGCAGCGCTAAATTGTTTTCGATTTCATGGTAGGGGAAAGTTTCGATAGGAAGCCGTATATTATATTTCCATGAATTTTGTGGATGGAGATAACCAGCCATCACTTTGGCATTAGAACACAACGTGAAAAATGTGGCTGTAGCACTGAATTTTTTATTGAGGGTGATAGCTAGATCAAATTTCTCTTTGCGGGAATCAAGAATAACACGCCAGAACTGCCTGCGTCGCATTCTAATAATCTTATAAATTTTAGGGTTGTCTTCCAAAATCTCCCCTTGCACGGGGTTTACCATCACTGTGATTTTTAAATGCGGAAAAGAGGTTTTTAAAGATTCATAAACCGGTGTTGACAGTATGACATCCCCCAGTCGATCTGAGCGAACTACAAGCACATTGGAAATTTTTGAAAAATCAAGGGGCAAAGGAGCTAAGGGAACATTTTTCTTGGCAAACAGTCCGAATAATAACCAGAGACTATTTTTTATATGGTACTCGACGGATCGTAGGAACTTTTTCATGCTTGAATTTAATTGTTACGGAGCGGTGTTCGATTCGGAGATAGCGATTGTAGATTTTAAAATTTTGATGGTTACCACTAGTCCAGTGGAAGGGCTTCATCAATGAGCATAACAGGTATATTGTCTCTAATAGGATATTTCAAACTGCAAGCTTTACAGCTGAGGCTATCCTCGTTAGTGCTCAATTCAAGATCACCCTTGCATTTTGGACAAACTAGAATATCCAATAATTCTTTATCAATTGCCATAAAACCACTCCACTTTAACTTAAATATTACTTTTTTGATTGGATCGAACAGATTCAAAAACTTCGTCTACAGTCACTTGCTTCATACATTCGTTGGTTCCCAGGGGGCACTTTCTTTTCCAACAGAAACTGCAGTCCAACTTTTTATATACCGTTATGTGATTCAACCCGTAAGCCCCATTTCGCACAGGATCGGTAGGTCCAAACATCGATACAGTAGGAATGCCCAGTGCTGCGCAAAGATGGAGCGGTCCCGAATCACAACTTACCAGTAGTGTTAGGTGTTTGTAAAGGGCTATAGATTCCTGAATGGAAGTGGATGGGGCGACCCAGCATTTCTGTTTCATGGATGCAGCGATTTGGTTTATTTTGTTCTCTTCTCCTGGTCCCCAGGTCAATAATATGGAGCAGTTTAATTCAACCGTTATGCGATCTGCTAATTGCGCGAATCGTTCCAGTTCCCAAAGTTTACTTTCAAATCCGGCTCCAGGGTTGATACCAATGATGTTTTTGGAAGTGAGTTCGGGATGGTGCTGAAAAAAGTCTTCCACTTTTTTGTCCCGAATTTCAGGAAGGGGAAATTGTTTCACTTTGTTTTGGATTTCCAAGGCAGATTGCACCAGGGTCAGATACATATCTATTACATGAATACCGCCAGCCATATAAGGCGCTTTTTTATTAAAAAAGATCGAACTGATTTTTTCCTTACAATTTTTTCTGTGGAATCCAGACTTAATGCGTGCGCCACTTAGCATGGCAATCACACCACTTTTTATCAGGCCATGTAAGTCGAAAACCACATCAAAGTTTTGCTGACGTAAGTTTTTTATTATTTGGAGGATTTCCTTGAAGGCTTCCCTGTTCAAGTTTTTCCGCCAGGATTTTATGCGGATCGGTATAATTTTGTCTATGTTAGGGTTGTTGTGTAAGAGCCCCTGATAACGCTCTTCGATCATCCATGCGATGAAAGCATCGGGGTATGCTTGTCGAAGGGTACGGGCAACGGGCAAAGCGTGAACGATATCCCCTAATGCACTTAATTTGATTATAAGAAATTTTTTTTGACTACTTAAACTCATGCGACAAGGATGGTTAGGGTTTTATGTATTTTATAATCCTGCTATATATCTGATATCCGAGAAAGCCGATAGCGCTACCAAAAATCATTCCTCCTAAAACATCGCTGGGGTAATGGACTCCTAAATAAACTCTCGAATAGCAAACGATTAACGCAAAAACAAAAACCGTAAAGATAAAGGTGGTATTGCGAAAACAAAGACTCAATAAAGTTGCTGCGGCGAATAAATTGGCAGCATGGTTGGAAGGGAAGGAAAAACTATTAGAGCAACTGACAAGACCTGTTATGTGTTGTGGTATAACATGACAGGGGCGAAGTCGTTGAATGCCTTCCTTTAAAATATAATGGCCAATTGAATCCGTCAAACCTATTGTAATCCCGAGTGCGATAAGACAGGCTAACCCGCGGTATTTTTGGGTTCCGATAAGAGCAGCAATACATATAAGGCCCGCCAAGTAGAAGTTTTCCTTTACGGAAACAAACAACATGAACTGATCCATCGTTCGGGATTGAAAATGCTGGTTGATCCAGTAAAATAGCGAAAGATCGAAATCGTGGATAGTGAAGGTTCCTTCGTAAATGAGGAGATAGAAGTAATAATTAAATTTTATGGGGCTTTGCGTGTTGAGTCAACCCCTTCGCGGGAGAGCAAAATTTGTAAATCTGTACTTAAAGGCTTAACGATGCTCTTTGCTTGTCGGGATAGACCTATTGGTTCCTAGGTAGCGGAACAGTTAATAATGGTTCTTTGTGACGGTAGAGACTTTGTTTCTATAAAAGCTACCTGCCGAAGGCGAATTATAAGGGATGAAAAAAAATAAAGATAACGCGGTGATTCTGTTTGCGCGTGACCCTATCCTAGGTCAGGTCAAAACCCGGTTACGTTCTTCGTTCGATGATGAAACCATTTTCAAGCTTTATGTTTGTTTTGTTGAAGATAGTCTAGAAAAAATTCGACAAGTGGACAATGTCGAATGTTTCGTTGGAATTTTCCCAGAAAATCATTCTGGATTCTTTGAGGGAATGGAGAGTTTCGGTATGAGCCTATTTGTCCAACGGGGAAACGATCTTGGAGACAAAATGCGCCAAGCTTTTGTCGATCGATTTGCCGAAGGATATAAGAAGGTTGTTATAATTGGTTCGGACAGCCCTTCCTTGCCTGTTTCATATATAAATAAGGCGTTGGCTTCTGAAAAGGATTTAGTACTGGGTCCCAGTACCGATGGGGGTTACTATCTAATTGCCATGTCAGGTAAGGTTTCTGAGGTGTTCAGTGGAGTCGCCTGGGGTACAGAAAATGTTTTGGATGAAACTTTAGAGAAAATTAAGGGGACGGGCGTTTCTTTAGAATTGTTGCCCGTCTGGTACGATGTAGACTCCCCTGATGACTTAAAGTTTCTTAAAACACATTTGGAACTTATTACCCATTCGGGTCTTTGTGTAGGCAGGAAGACAAAAATTTTTCTTGATGGGATATCTTTTTAATAAGGGTCTTGTTTTAAAATGAAGCTTTGCAAATTTACAGAACCTGAATATCAGAGTTTAGTCGATATTCTAGTGAATCGATCAAGTATGGATTTATTCACTCAGGATGAAGTGGTTCGAAAAATTTTAAATGATGTCAAAGAAAAGGGTGATGAAGTTGTACTCCGGTTGACCCATCAATTTGATCATCACACCCTGCCTTTGGAAAAAATTCGAGTAACTTCCGACGAAATCAAGGCCGCTTACAAGGAGATTAGCCAGGAAGAACTTGACGCGTTGCGGGAAGCCGCAAATAGAATTCGTTTTTTTCATGAAAAACAAAAGCAGGACTCATGGGCCTACGAAGAAGAGGGAATTGTTCTTGGGCAAATGGTGAAGCCCTTGGAGATTGCGGGGATTTACGTTCCGGGAGGCAAAGCTTCCTACCCGTCATCTGTTTTGATGAATGCCATTCCTGCAAAGGTTGCCGGGGTGGAGCGGATAGTGATGTGTTCGCCTTTTCCTGGTGGTCAGACGAGGCCGCATGTTTTGGTTGCGGCCGACTTGGCTGGAGTTACAGAAATTTATAAAATTGGAGGAGCGCAAGCGGTTGCGGCCATGGCGTTTGGGACAGACACAATTCCCCGTGTCGATAAAATTGTTGGGCCGGGAAATATATTTGTCGCTTTGGCTAAAAGGCTGGTTTTTGGAGTCGTCGACATTGATATGATTGCGGGCCCAAGTGAAATTCTGATTGTGGCGGATCATTCTGCTAATCCCTCTTACGTAGCCGCCGACCTGCTTTCTCAAGCAGAACATGATGAAGACGCGGTTCCAATTCTAGTAACTCCGGATGGAGCCTTGGCTGAAGATGTAAAAAAGGAATTGGAAAAGCAGGTGAAAGTTTTAAGCAAGAAGGATATTGCTGAAATTTCTTTGAAAAATAATTGCTATTTGTTGGTAACTGAATCGCTCCAGGATGCGTTGGATATTGCAAATAAAATCGCACCGGAGCACTTGGAGCTTGCCTTGGAAAATCCGGAAGAGTGGGCCAAAAAGGTGAGAAACGCTGGGGCTGTATTTTTGGGACATTACACCCCTGAAGCTATGGGGGACTACCTTGCCGGGCCCAATCATGTTTTACCAACGAGTGGTACCGCACGGTTCTCGTCGCCCCTTGGGGTATACGATTTTATCAAGCGTACCAGTTTGATCTCCTATACAAAAGAAGCTTTGCAAAATTGTGGTAAAACTGTAAAATTATTAGCAGAAATGGAGGATTTGGGAGGGCATGCAAATTCCGTGAAACTGCGCCTCGATGGACCTGAAAAAGGACCTGAAAAAAAATCCTAAAAACATTATATTTTAAGGCTTGAAGGGGTCGATTTTGACTTGACACATAGTAAAGGCTATGTTTTAATCACCATCATTTTGGGCAACTATGCGCCAAAAATTAGCTAAGACAAAGGGCTCTAAAAACCCTTTAAAATTAGTATTTTATAGGATTTATTGATTTTATTTTTAAGGTGTTTTAAAGCTTTTTGAGTTTGCTCTTGTATACATCAGAAAGTTTTTTGATGAATTTTGAGAGGTTTTTCAATTTTTTAAAAAAGGGTAACAAAAACTAAGCAAGTTAAATTTGGATTATAAATAAAAAAATAGGTACCTAATTAAGTTTTGTAATACTAGCAACGGATCCTGATCAGATCCAAAAGGAGGCTAAAGCTATGTTGGGGAAAAACACACGTAGTATCGGGACATTGTCGCTGGGGTTGGTTTTGGCGCTCGCCATATACCTGATTCCAGGAATGACTGGCATTGTGGATGCTAAAGAAGCATTTGCAGAGCAAGTTTTCGCTGAAGAGGCTTTTGCTAAAGAAGTTCAGGCAGAAGAAGCTGTTGAAGGCGAAGGCGAATCGGAAATTGAGTGGAGCCAGGACGTTTTTTATAAGGACTGGGAAGGCAATCCGCTGAAGGGGCCGGTTAGCGGCTATGCGGCGCCGGAATTAGGTCCGGAGGACTACAATACTTACGAGTTTGCTCCCAGTCGAATCATTCTTTGGGTTGCAAACCAACAACACCTTTACTTTGGTAGCTTCGTTTTGGCGGTACCGATATTCTGTATGATCATAGAATTTATCGGAATTAGGACCAAAGAAGAAGATCCTGTGATGTCTGATAAGTATGATCGGTTAGCCAAAGATCTCATGAAGGTCAGTCTGACTGCATACTCATGGACCGCAATCCTTGGGGGTATTCTTCTCTTTACATTTATCACATTATTTCCTGGATTCTTCAAATACATGGCAGGTATTTTCCGTCCTGTAATGCACGTTTACGCGCTCATGTTCTTGGCGGAATCTGGTGTTCTTTATGTCTATTATTACGGTTGGGACAGAATGAATGACGACAAATTCCTTAAGTGGATCCATTGTAGTCTTTCGGTTCTACTCAACCTGATCGGAACGGTTCTGATGTATCTCGCCAACTCCTGGGCTACTTTCATGCAGGCCCCTGGTGGAATTGATTCAGAAGGTCGTTTCCTAGGAAATATCTGGCATGTCATTCATTCCACGCTTTGGAACCCAGTAGGGGTTCATCGTATTCTCGGAAACATTGTTTTCGGAGGTGGAATCGTTGGTGCATATGCCGCGTATCATTACCTCACAGCTAAAACCGCAGAGGAAAGAGCTCATTACGATTGGGTTTGTTATGTGGCGATGTTTATCGCGATCTTCGGTTTAATCCCGCTGCCTTTCGCAGGATACTGGTTGATGAAAGAAGTGTATGCGTTCCGTCAGCAGATGGGTATTACCCTGATGGGTGGCATCATGGCTTGGTTGTTCATCATCCAAGCGGTAATGATTGGTCTACTTTTCTTCGGCGCGAATTCATATCTACATAATGGTATGGCGAGGGTTAAGGGATCGCATAGATATATGAAATATTGTAAGTACATGGTTTTACTCTTGATCTGTTGTTTTACCATGTGGATGACGCCTCATACGATCGTTATGACCCCTGCTGAGTTGAAAGCAATGGGGGGTGCTCAGCATCCAGTCGTTGGGCACTTTGGTGTAATGTCAGCTAAAAACACAGCAGTTAACTTGATGATCACCTGTACGGTTCTCTGTTTTCTGCTGTATCAAAGGGCGAATAAGAAGATCACGGTGCCATGGGCAACCGTGGGTAACTGTTGGATTACAGCCATCTTCATTGGTGCTGCTGCCAATATTATCTTCCTGGGCGTGTATGGTTACTTTCTTCCTGCTAACCAGCGGGTTGGTCTTTCCGTACCTCAGGTAACATCTACTCTTACGACCCTGTTTGCGGGCACTGCGATCAATATCTCCATGTTTAAGGATTCGGAGTCTTATGGTGATATCCAGTGGGGTACACAGTCTAAAGTTGGAACATACGCTATTTTCCTTCTAGCGATTTCCTTTACTTGGTTGATGGGTCTCATGGGTTATATCCGTTCCTCTGTGCGATTGTTCTGGCACGTGACGGAAGTTGTTCGTGATAACTCTGCAGATGCCTATACTCTAACAATTGGTGAAGCGGGTAAAATGCTTACCTTCAACGCTTTATTTGTTTGGGTTCAGTTCGTTGTGGTTTTCTGGGTGGGTAGTTTGACAGCCAAGAAATCGCCAGCTCAGGCTCCTGAAGGAGTTCCGGTTCCTGCGCAACAACAATAACAATTATCTATATTTGGGTTGAGTGCCACAAAACGCTGTGGTGCTCAACCCAATTTAATCTGAGGGTATAGGAGGAAGGGAAAAAATGTTACCAGAGCAGCATGACATATTATTTTCATTTTTGTCGATAATGTTTGCCGTATTTGGTGTTTACGTTTTCGGCAATGTTATCCAGCATTGTAGAGAAAGGGAAGGCCTGAACGCTCCTCTTTGGGGTGGTATTTTTGGTGTGTTCGCCATCACCTGTTTTATGATGACCGTGCACATGTTCAGCCTTGTTCAAGGAGATCAGTTAGTTTTCTTCTTCTCAACTTATCTTTGGACTATTCTCCTCCTGTTATTAGCTTGGGGAGTGTTCTTCAAGAGTAATAAAATTGAAAGGCAGTCGGCACCGATTATTAGAGCCTTTTTCTTCTATACCACTATTTCCGTTCTGCTTGCCGGTTATACTAACTGGTTGCCGCAACAGCGATCTGATCCACCTCCTAAGGAAGCTGCAGTTGTAGGAGATATGACCATGGAAGAATTTGCTGAAATGGGACGCGTAATTATTTTTGGTGCCAAACAAGTTGCAGGTCAGAAATCTATTGGAAAAGGTCAGTGTCCTCTGTGTCACACATTCGATCCGGGAGATCATATGGGTCGTTGTCCAAACCTTTTTGGTGTTGAAAAACGAAGTCACGATCGTGTTAAAGAAGACAGGTATAAGACAAGTCCGGTAGCAATTGGGGAAACAGAGCCAGCTGCTGGAATTGTTAAAGGAAAGTATGACGAAATTCCAGAAGAATACCGTCGTGCAGATGGTCCAGATGAGTTGATCGGGGAAGATTATCTCCGTGAGTCTTTGATGTGCCCGACCTGTTATGTTGTGAAAGGTTTTGGTAAGGCTAACGATACTAAAAGTCCAATGCCGGTCATCGTCAAGCCGCCGATCAGTTTGAGTCGCGTTGAAGTCAACGCGGTTATTGCTTATCTTCAATCCAAGGATACACCGGGCGAGTTTGCGTCGGTGACCGTTCCATTGCCTCAGGATGATGCCGGTAATACCGGTGGTGCTGTTGTTGAGGAAGATAGCGGTGGAGATGAAGAGGGTCCGGTATTTGTGACTGGTAAAGAGGATATCCAAACAATGATCAATACATTGGGTTGTCCGCTTTGCCACACGATTCCTGGTATTGAAGGAGCAGTTGGTGAGTTAGGGCCAAAGCTTCATGAAAAGATCAATGCCCCTAAGAGGATCAAGGATCCAAATTACAAAGGTAAAGCAACGAACACCAAGGAATACGTAAGGGAATCAATTTTGTGTCCTGGGTGTTATGTGGTTTTTAACGAAGAAGCCGGAGAATCATTTCCGGATGGGTTAATGCCTACAACCTTCTCGGAGCAGTTATCAGTTAATGCTATCGACAAGCTTGTGGATTTTATTAGTCAGACCGAACCCCCGGCTGGCAGTTAATTTAGGAGACAACAATGAATAAAAATTTAGTAAGCTTTTTGGTGTTTGTTGTCGGCCTGGCGGTGTTTCATAATGCTATATTTCCTATCTTTACACCGAAGGAGGTCGGCTGGATTCTTAACAGATACGTTTACTTTTTATTGTTTGTAGCGTTTCTGATCGTCTCACACCTAATGACCAGGCTCAGCCCCGCGATATCCTTGAAGGGTCTGTATGTATGGTCAGTGGGGTTCTATTTTTATAAATTTGTTTTGTATCCGCCCATTCCCTGGACTCTGTTTATTACCTATATGGTAATGTGGTCTATTGGAACCTTTCTTTATATTAGTCAGGATCCAGAGACTTTTCGGGAGTTCAGAGCACCGATTGTTAAAACAATTGTAGGTGAATACAAATTAGCGCGAATCATCGTGTTTACGGCTTTACCGATACTGGTAGGGTTTGCAACATATAACACGATTTATCCGAGTTTCCAGGAGCCGGTTGAGTTGAGGACGGTTCACCCCGCACCTCCTGCTACCACTAAAGTGCATGGCAAGACTTACCCGCTGGAATCAACCAATAATCCTTTCCGTATAGATGAGCAGGATAACTACAAAGATAGTTTTCCATTTCTCGATGCGGAAAAGCATGAGTACATGAAGTATGTGACGGAAGGCGGCACGATTTTCTTTCAGAACTGCCATTACTGTCATGGTGATCAGTTGAATGGACTGGGAATGTTTTCACATGTGTTCAATCCCACCCCTGCAAACTTCATTGATCCGGGTACCATTGCTATGTTGCAGGAAGCATTTCTGTTCTGGAGGGTGTCTAAAGGAGGACCTGGTCTTCCTAACGAGTCCACCCCTTGGTCTTCAGCAATGCCCCCATGGGAAGAGCATTTAAAAACTGAGGAAATCTGGAAGGTCATCCTATTTGAATATTGGTATACAGGGTGGCATCCGAGAACTTTTGGTACAGAAGGTTCTACCTCAGGTGGTGGGGAATAACTTCAACTTAACGGTTACTAAACCTAAACATATGGAAATGACCATGACAAAAATTAACAACTACATCAAACGCCTGATTATGTCTTTTCTGGCAATGGCGATGATTGTGATTCCGGGTACGGCTTTAGCTGCAATGCCGGATCCGATCAAGAAAGAACTGCTAGAAAAGGGAAAGAAGGTTTATTTTAAACGTTGTGTCTGGTGTCACGGGGTAGAGGGTGGTGGTGATGGCCCTTCTGCAGAACGATTGTTCACTCGACCGCGTAACTTCATTCAGGGAACTTTCAAAATCCGCGTAACGGATTCTGGTGAGCTCCCAATGGATATTAACCTTATAAATACAGTGAAAAATGGTCTTCAGGGATCGGCGATGCCGGCATGGGGAGAGTTTTTGGCTGAAGATGAAATCCTAGCGGTAGTCCAATTTGTTAAGAGTCTGGTTCAAGACCGGGAATGGGACGATGAGGATGAAGAAGTAAACAATGTTATCACCGGGGTAGGAGCAGATCTAGGTGATTCGGGAAAAGGAGCACTAGGAGATGCCCCTTGGGCAGCAACTACAGGACCCTACCATTTGGGTGTGCCTCAAGAACATATTGATGCTGGTAAAGAATTATTCATGAAGAATAAATGCTGGGAGTGTCATGGTGGTGAGGGACGTGGTGATGGTAACCCGACAATGAAAGATGATTGGGGTTTCCCGATTGTTGCAGCAAACTGGCAACAATGCTGGAATTTCCGTGGAGCACGAAGAGATCCATTTAATCCTTTCGTTATTGCACGAACAATATCTACGGGTTTAAATGGCACTCCAATGCCTAACTTTCGGGAACAGTTGACAGGACCTGAAAGGTGGCAAGTAGCAGCATTTGTTAACTCTTTGTGTCCTAGAAAGAAAATTGATCCATTGACTAACAAACCAATTCCTGATTTTCTCATTCAGTCTGTTTACACCGAAGGCAAGGTGGTTGAGAAAATAAATGACCCAAGTTGGTATTCTCCAGACACGGACTATAGAATCGTTCCTTTGGCTGAAGAGTTAGTTGACAATCCAATGAAGCATCACATCGCAATGGCGGGTCAGATCACTAGAGGAAAACGTAACTTCGATCCTAAAGCAGATAACCTCTGGGTTAGCTCCCGTTGGAGTGCCGAGGACCAGGCTGTTTATTATCTGGTCGAATATGACTTGCGTTTTATGTCAGAGGATCCTGAATATCCGGATGCCGTAGCAATCCAATGGCCGGCGAAATTACAGGATCTTTTTGGCGCTGAAAAACCGTACTTTATCTTTGGGGATTCCAAGAAGCCAGTCGACGTTTGGAAGGCTAGTTTCATGGCTAAAGATTATAGTGCGACCAATGCGCCGAATGACAAAGGTTATCAATTGGACGTGAGTGTGAAAGAAACAGTAGGTAACGGTTTTGATGCAATTGCTGAAAAAGATTCTGAAGGCAAGGTGGAAGTAGTTGATTCCATTTTCCATCAGGGTCGTGTCAAAATTATGTTCAAGCGATCATTGAAGACGGAAGGCGAATTTGATGTTCAGATTCCGACAGAACAGTTCATTCCAGTTAGTTTTATGCAATGGGCAGGTCGTGATAAAGAGCATGATGAGCATATGGCTATCTCGACTTGGTATTACACCATCCTGAAGCCTGCTTTGCCTGATTCTCTGTACTATATGCCTCCAATCATTGCAACAATTTTCATTTGTTTCCAGGGTTGGTTGGTATGGATGACAAAGCGTACACGTAAAATGTATGACACTGGGAAGGTTCAACGTGACGAGCTTCCTAAGTAGTCATTAAAAGTTTTAAAAGAAAGCCCGCCGAGATTTTCGGCGGGTTTTTTTTTGTTAAAAACTGGGTTACTAGAAAAAATATAGTATGGAGGTTAAGAATGTCTATACCAGATAAAGCAAGCTATTTTCTTTATAGTATACTTTATATAATTGTAGGGTTGGTTATATTACGTGGATTTTTAAAGATGTCAGGTTCATCTAAAAATTTTCCAAAATCAAAAAGAAAAGACAATAAATAGATTTTTAAATATGCTAAGAAATGTAATATCCATCTTAATGCTGATAGCCCTTCTCCCTGCAAATCTTTTTGGAAAAGCACCTGAGATGGCCTTAATACCCGCTGGAGAATTTAATATTGAGGCATCAAATAGGTTAATTCATCTAGACAATTTCTATATTGACAAGACTGAAGTTACACAACAAGAGTATAAAGAAGTTATGGGAAGAGCAAATTTTTCTTTTAAAGGTGCAAATCATCCTGCTGAGCAAATAAGTTGGTATAAGGCCGCATCATATTGTAAAAAATTAGGTAAAAGGTTACCCAGTCAAGAGGAATGGGAAAAAGCAGCAAAAGGTCAAACAAAAACAAAATATTTTTGGGGTAAAAAACCTGATGCGGCTTATGCTTGGTATGGAGGAGATTACGATCTTGGTCATCACCCAGTCGGCCAAAAGAAACCAAACTCTTTTGGATTATTCGACACATCGGGCAATGTCTGGGAGTGGACATCAACTGCAGATGCCAAGCTAAGCGAATATTCGGGTGAAACACTTGATAAAAGAGTCGTCATGGGTGGAGCCTTCAATGTCTCAGCTAACTTAATAACCCCCAACAGTCGTATGAGCCTTTATGCTAAATCTCGTTTATTTAACGTCGGATTTAGATGTGCTAAATAAGCCCACCCGTAAATAAAGTAGTCTTAGCCTTTCAAATAGTTCATCTCCTGAAATAGCTCAGGTAAAAAAGATTTACTATTTAGTTTTTACACTTTTAATTACTTGGGACGGTTGCCCCAAAGGAGGGATTATTCTTGCTCAGTAACCTGTTCTAGATCCATATTCCCGTCTATAATTTCCCTTAAAGCCATTTCAAAGAACATTTTTGGATTAGTAAGATCCTCGGGATCGACTTCAATGGTAGGTTGTGCACCATTTTCTAATTGATGAATTCGCTGAGTAACTAAGATACATAAAAGATACCGGCTTTTTACTACATCTTGAGCCTCACGCACCAATTCCATTCTGTCCTGCATTTCCAGTTCTATCATAATTTTCCTGTTCAGTTAAAGTTCCAGTTCATTATAGAGAAATCTATAAAACTGTCAAATAACATTAAATTTCATCCCTTAGCTAATATAGATTTAAAGGACTCGATAACAGTTTCTACTTGTTTTTTTGATACGTCTCGATGTAAGACAGCACGAAAAATACCCGCATCAGAATCGGTCATAAAAATTTTGATTTGTTTTTTCCCCAACTCTTGAAGAAATACCTCCGCATCGAATCCCTTCAATTTGAAGAATATTATATTTGTTTTTATTTTAGATTTGTCTAATTCAATTCCATCCATCTCAGAAATTTGGGATGCGAGCATTTTTGCGTTTTCGTGGTCTTCCTGAAGCCTATCTACTAGATCGACCAAAGAGATTATTCCAGCGGCAGCAAGATGTCCGGCCTGTCTCATTCCCCCGCCTACCATTTTTCGGGCTTTTCTTGCTTTGTCAATAAACTCCGCCGATCCACAAACCAGTGAACCCACGGGTGCAGAAAGTCCTTTCGAAAGGCAAAACATTACTGAGTCTGCTTTCTCCGTTAATTTTGAAACAGGCATTTTTAGAGCCACTGCGGCGTTAAAGATTCTTGCTCCGTCGATATGGATTTTTAATCCATATTTCTTTGCCAGATCCCCAACCATCATCATGTATTCAGGGTCAATGGGTGACCCTTGACATAAGTTATGTGTGTTTTCTAGGCAAATCAAGCGAGTTGGTGGGGAATGAATATCTAAGTGCCTGATTCCTTTTTCCAATATTTCGATGGAGATGGTGCCATCGTTATTATTGGGTAGGGTACGTGGATGAACCCCTCCCAAGGCAGAAACTCCACCTACCTCATAAAGGGATATATGACTTTTATCTCCAAGTAAAATCTCATCCCCTCGACCGCAATGGCTGAGCACGCTAATTAGATTTCCCATGGTACCGCTGGGGACGAAAAGGGCAGCTTCTTTTCCAGTTTTTTCAGCCGCTAAGGTTTCAAGTTTTTGGACGGTAGGGTCCTCTTGAAATACATCATCTCCAACTTTGGCCGTTGCCATAGCTTCGCGCATGGACTTTGTAGGACAAGTGAAGGTATCGCTTCTTAAATCAATCATTACTTTCCTTAATTTTTGATTGCTGTTCTTTTTCTATTCGATTGCGTTTGATTCGGTAATAAAATATTGATACAAAAAAAACCGGTACCACTAAACCACTTAAGATTAATCCACTTACATTTTCTTGAGGATAATCAAGAGCAAGCATGCCCTGATAAATTTGTTGCACCAGGTAAGCCAGTAGCCCACAAGTAATAAACATATAGCCTATACGTTTGGAGCCTTTTGGGCCGGGAAAAATTATTGAATAAGCAATAAAATTTAGACCCAAAAAAAGCAGGCCATTCAAAAACATAAGATAAATAATCTGATTCTGCGCTTGTGTGAGCAAATTTTTTCCAATAAGGGCTATAAAGTTAGATACTCATTTTATCTGTTATGCAAAGGGATATAAACAGAAATTTAAGGCGTAGAATTCAGACATAAAAAGACCGGCGAGAACCGAAAATCACCTAGCTTCACGTGAATTCATAATAATTCAGTAACTTTAATTATATCCATGTCAACCTTATGGAGGTAATGGTTAAGCCTACTTGTAGAATAAATTACGCCTATAGTATATTTGTGTGATCAGGGTATTAGACAGGGTTGTTCTTAATATGCTAAAAATTAAAATAAATTTTTGTTATCAAACCATGGCTCAAAAAACCGACTACCTCTCAAACATATAAGTCGCATTATAAATTTGAATCCATTTTTTTAGCTAATACAAAAAAGACTAACTGAGTGATGATGAACGCTATGTTCTTTCAACTACTTCAAGTTTAGTTTTAATGTATTGGCTATGGGGAACGTACAATAAATCAGCTATTTGACGAATAGTACTCTCTTCAAGAGGCGCTAAAGATTCATCCGCGTATGCAATAGCCCAGAGGCTCTTTATCACATCTCTTTTCTCATCAGCGCTGCAGTGTTTATTTAGTACTTGAGTAAAACGCACTAAGTCAATTGAATCGTCAGCCGTCTCTTGCCCTCTTTCAAGCAACAACGACATCGCTTCCTCATCTATGTTTACATGCTTTCTGAGCTGTTTCTCGTATTCACTTCTCTCGCTATCCGTTACTTCATTATCAGCGTTTACAATTTCACTAAGTAATGCAGCAGTCGCCAATTCAACGGTATACGTTGGCTCTGTGCGCTTATGCGTGTCTTCGAAAAGTTTAAGAAATGATTTCAGCATGGGGCCCTACTTCTTGTGTCACCGCAGAAACGCCCGCGGTTAATGAAATTTGAGTATCGATAAAACTTTTACTCGGTAAAAGCTAAATTCGATTAATTGCTGGATTAGAAAGAGCTACTAAAGGAAAAATATTTATTGATAATGATGATGTAACGCTACTTCCAGCTACTGCAAGAGATGTTTCAATGGTTTTTCAATCTTATGCTTTATATCCTCATATGACAGTATTTGATAATATGGCTTTTGGTTTAAAATTAGAAAAAAGATCAAAAGAAGAAATTAATGAAAGAGTATATGAAGCAGCAAAAATTTTACAAATAGAAAATTTTCTACAAAGAAAACCCA
>ENA-UPTF01001013-UPTF01001013.1-marine-metagenome-genome-assembly--contig:-NODE-1013-length-18551-cov-5.544766_pt1 | contig 18551 bp, 14 predicted proteins | sample MGYA00238166_ERZ767019 | MGnify/ENA primary metagenome ERZ767019 (study PRJEB28930, sample SAMN06266391) | marine metagenome | isolation source: Sea water from 250 m depth | place: Atlantic Ocean...
AGCTCGGATAATGGCCATCGCTGATATTTTTGAAGCATTAACCGCTAGAGATCGTCCTTATAAAAAAGGGAAAACCTTAAGTCAAGCTATGCGTATTCTGGGCTTTATGAAAAATGATGCCCATATTGATGTTGATTTGTTTGAAATTTTTGTTAAAGAAAAAATATATATGAAATATGCTGAGGGATTTTTAGACCCAGAGCAAATAGATGAAGTAAAGATATAATTATTTTAATGATTAAATGACTTTTGAAATCGCATTTGTTCTCGGTCTAATTTTCTTAGCCTTTATATTATTTGTTACAGAAAAATTTAGTTTAGATGTAACAGCTTTATTAATTCTTACAATCCTTTTACTTGGTGGATTTCTTAGTATTGATGAAGCTATATCAGGATTTTCAAATCCAGCTGTAATTACTATATCCCTTCTATTCATATTGAGTTATGCATTGCAGAAAACTCGAATACTTGAATATTTAATTGTCCGTATAAACCAATTAGTCTCTCGTTCAAGATCATTAGGGCTAAGCGTTTATCTCCTAACTATAGCTCTTGCTAGTGCTCTAATGAATAACACTGCAATTGTTGCAATATTTATGCCGGTAACTATTCGCTTAGCACATAGATATCATATGAGTCCCTCAAAACTATTAATTCCTCTAAGCTATGCTGCAATTATGGGAGGAACTTTAACATTAATTGGTACATCAACCAATTTACTAGTGAATTCGATTTATATTAAAAATAGTGGGCTAGCATTGGGTATGTTTGAATTTGCTAAATATGGTTGGATTACTTTAACTCTGGGTCTTATTTATGTATTGACTATAGCGCCTAGAATTCTCCCATCACGCACAGTTACTTCTAGCTTAACTCAAAGTTATCATATGGCAGGTTATCTAACTGAAATGAGACTTTCTACAGATTCACCCTTAGTTGGTTCCACTTGTGAGGAACGAAGTGTCAGTTATAACTACGACGTTATTGTACTCGATATTCAACGTGACGATCGTTTAATCACCTATAATGTAGGCAATGAAAAACTGCAGGCTGGTGACATCCTTTTTGTTAAAGGCTCTGTTGAGAGTTTTTTGCAAATGAAAGAGGTAGAAAAAGTTTCATTATTAACCGATGAAAAATTAACTCAAAGTGAATTAGAACAAGAAGACAATGTATTAATTGAATGTATGGTAACTGACCAATCTGATCTTATTGGACAAACCATTATGAATAGCAATTTCAGAAAAAGATTTTATGCCTTTATCTTAGCAATAAGACGAGAAGGTGGAATCATTCGTAAAAAAGTTGCACATGTTTTGATTCAATCATATGATACACTCTTGATTTATGGCGGGAAGAAACAGTTGGCCAAATTAGCTAATAGTAGTGGCTTTATATTACTGGGCGAGGTTCAAGAAAAATTAGTCAAAGTCAAATTTTGGTGGGTTAGTATAATTTCAATCATTGCTACAATTATTCTAGCCGCGCTAGGCCTTTTACCTATTATAAAAGGAGCCTTGTTAAGCATCGTAATTTTATTAATTCTACGTGTTATTACTCCAAATGAAGCATATCAATCAATTCATTGGCAGGTTATTATATTAATAGCAGCTTTGATTCCACTTGGTACAGTTATAGAAACAACGGGTACAGCTTCTTTTATTGGTGGATCTATTTCTCAATTTGTCAAATTGTTCTCTGGTAATTTGCAACCTTATATTTTATTAGGACTCACTTATCTAATTACTATGATTCTTACTGAGATATCATCTAATACAGCTACCGCAATCATTATGACACCTATTGTCTTATCTCTTTCTGCAAATATGGGGATTGATGCGCGACCTTTGATCTTTGGCGTATGCTTTGCTGCATCAGCATCATTTAGTACTCCTATTGGATATCAAACCAATCTGATGGTTTATGGCGCTGGTGGATACAAGTTTTCTGATTTTATAAAAGTTGGACTTCCTCTATCGATCACTTTTTGGTTAGCGGCAATCATATTTATTCCAATGATATGGCCCTTTTAATTTTTACTCTGTATAAAATTCAGTAATCCATCTTGATATTATAATCTAAATTCCGCGCCTATGGCACAGCCAGAAATACGCCATTCTCGATTAAAATCATTCATTGATAATCCATCAAAATCGCTGTGGACACTTGCAATACCTATAATAGCTGGAATGGGTATACAGACCCTTTATAGTATTGTAGATATGATTTTTATTGGGATGCTCAGTGGTGAAGCTATTGCTGCTGTCGCATTTAATTTTCCAATTTTCTTTTTTGTTATGGGTATATCCTTTGGTTTAGGAAGTGGCGTAACAGCATCCATAGCTCGTTTCATTGGATCAGATGATAAAGTAAATGCTGACAATGCTGCAGAACATGCAATATTAATTGCTATCGTAATAAGTGCACTACTTACATCATTAGGTCTTTTATACGGTAAACAGATCCTACTTAAAATTGGATGTACGCCTGAAGTACTTCCCGAAGCGTGGGAGTATCTCAAGGTGAGTTGCTATGGAATTTCTTTTGGAGTTTTTTCTGGATTTTTTAGATCGATATTGGCTGGTGAAGGAGATATGAAGTTTCCGATGATATTAGCAGGATTCGGTACAATATTAAATATAATATTAGATCCAATATTCATTTTTACTCTTGGTTTTGGTGTCGCTGGAGCTGCATGGGCAACTACAATAAGTCAAATGATTGTTTTTGTTATATTTATTTTTATGCTTTTTGTTAAAGAACATGCTTATGTCAAATTTCAGTTACGTGATTTTTCTCTATCAAAATATATTTTAATTGATATTATTAAAGTAGGTTTACCTGCATCCCTATCCATGATAGTAATGGCAGTTGGACAATTAATATTCAATCGTATGTTAGCAACTTTTTCAACTGATGCTGTTGCTGCTTATCAAGTGGGTGGAAGGATAGATATGGTCGTTTTTCTACCGATATTTGGTATTGCTTCGGCATTAACGACTATGGTTGGAATGTATTTTGGGGCGAATGAGATAGATAAAATTAGATATATAACTAAATATGGTATTTCACGAGCCTTTATTATCACATCTATTGGTTCAATACTATTATATGTTTTTGCTCCAGTAATAATATCTGGATTTACAGATGAAATAGTGATAAAAAATATAGCTGTTGACTATCTTAGAGTGATATCATTACTCTTTCCTTTTATTTCAATTGGATTGACAATAGGAAGAATATTACAAGGTCTTGGCTTGGGCATGCCATCTCTTATTATTACGACAATAAGGGTGATAGGTGTAGCAGGGCCGCTAGCGTATTATTATATATATATATTGGGTAAGCCAGTTGAATGGATGTGGTATGCAATGTTTATCTCAGGAATTATAGCAACTATGATTTCAATTATTTGGCTAAAGCTTGCTTTTCGTAAATTCTTGATAGCACGACCATTATAGGAGGATATTTCGTGGCTTTGCTATCTAATAAAGAAATTGATTCAGCTTTAAAATATTTGGATGGTTGGATTTTTTCAAATAATAAAATATATAAAGATTTTTCTTTTGATACATATTTGAATGGTATCGAATTTGTAAATAGTTTAGCTAGAATCGCTGAAGAAAAAAATCATCACCCAGATCTAAATGTTGGTTGGTGTCGAGTTGAGGTCATTTTTACTTCACATGATCAAGGCGGAGTTACTGATCAATGCATTGAAATGGCCAAGATGGTTGAATCCATTTTCAAATAGTAAAAAACAAAATGCTCAAAAAAATATTATTTATACTTGCTTGGTCAGCTAGTTTAATTGCTCAAAAAACCATCGATGTTAATCGGGCAAATTCTATTCCTATTATTGATGGAATAGTAATTGACGACCCTGCCTGGATAGATGTAAAAACGATCTCTGATTTTACCCAAAAAACTCCTGATGAAGGGTTCGAAATATCAGAAAAAACTATTGTAAGAATTATGTATTCTGATCAACATTTTTATGTTTCAGTTATTGCATATGATAAGGACCCCAATCGTATTGTAGTTTCAGATACTCGTCGCGATGCTCCATTGAATAATTCTGATAGTTTTTCATTCATTATAGATACATTTAAAGATTTTCAAACAGGATATCTTTTTGGAACCAATGCTGCAGGTATTGAATTTGATGCACAAATCACTGGAGGTGGTGAAGGAGGTAGTATAAGTCGTCGTTTCTCTATCGGCAGTGGTGGAGGTTTCAATGTTAATTGGGACGCTGTGTGGGAAGTGAAGACTACCAAAGGTGATTTTGGATGGAGTGCGGAATTTGCTATTCCTTTTAAATCATTAAGATATAAAGAAGATAAAAATCAATCTTGGGGCATCAATTTTGAACGTGTTATAGCAAGAAAAAAAGAAGAATCCCACTGGGCGCCTATCCCAAGACAATTCACAATGACTCGACTTGTTTCGGCAGGAACTATTAATAATGTGAACGTTCCTATATCTAGAAATATTAAAATTATGCCTTATGTTCTAGGACAGAATAATAAAGTGAAAGATGAGGAGGTCACTAAGAGTAACAAATCTGATTTTGGATTAGATGCAAAAGTGAGTGTTGGTTCATCGATGAATCTTGACCTTACTTACAATACTGACTTTGCTCAAGTTGAGGCTGACGAACAACAAATCAACTTAGACCGCTTTAGTCTTTTCTTCCCGGAAAAAAGATCTTTTTTCCTTGAAAATGCTGGTCTTTTTTCTGTTGGTAGTGGGGGCGGATATTTTGGCCCCGATATAGAAATGTTTTTTAGCAGAAGGATAGGAGTTGGATCTGGAGGTGAACCTGTACCAATTATTGGAGGGGGCAGATTGACAGGTACGTTATCAGGAATGAAATTGGGAATTCTTTCAATGCAAACAGATAAAGTAAAAGATGTTACAGATGGAAACCAATATTCAGTTTTGAGATTAAAAAAGGAATTCCCAAACCGAACTCATTTTGGAGGTATGTATACTGCTTTAAATCATCTTGGTGAAAATGCATATGTTAATAAATCCTATGCTCTTGATGCTCAATTAGGTATTGGCGAATTAAGTAAAATAATTGTTTTTGCAGGCTTTACTGATACTCCTGGGCTCAGTAAAGATAATTCATATGCATTTCGTTTAGAAGCAGCACGTGATACAAAATCAATTTCCACTGTTATGTCTTATACAGAGGTGGGAGCAGATTTTAATCCAGAAATGGGTTACCTTAAACGAGAAAATTATCGAAAATGGTCTGGTAGAGTTTTTACAAGGTTTAGACCAAAAAATAAATTTGGAATTTTAGAAGTTCGCCCTCATATAAATTATGATGGTTATTGGAAGCTTAACGGCTTTCATGAGTCAGGACGATGGCATATTGATAATCATTGGGAATTTCGCTCAGGGTTTGAAATACATACTGGAATAAATTTAGTTAAAGAAGGAGTATTAGAAACATTCGAGATTTCTGAAGGTGTCTATATTAATAACGGTTCATATAATGACAAAGAAGCACAGATTATGATTATGACAAATAGATCAAAACCAATTAGTTTTAGTTCTATGAATCGTATTGGTGGTTTTTTTGGAGGAAATCGAATAAATATGACACCAACTATTCGAATACGTTTTAAGGATCGTTTTACATCTGAATTCAGTTATAATTATAATAAAGTTGAATTAAAGAATGGCAAGTTTACCACTAAACTACTTAGGTCTCGTTTAACCTATGCAATTACACCTAAAACATATATTCAATCATTACTTCAGTATAATAATCAATCTGATCAATGGTCAATGAACTGGCGCTTTATTTGGCAGCAATCAGCAGCAACTGGATTATACCTAGTCTATAATCAATCTGAAGACTATGATGGAATTCCTATCATAAAGAGTACAAAGTCATTTGCATTAAAGTATTCATACTTATTTGATGCTTTTAATTAGTGTAAAAATTGAAACCTATAAAGCTTAGCTTATAAAAGTTCTAAATAAAATTCTTTTTTTATTAGTTTTTGGAAATTTATTTTCACAAAATACTTCATTAGTGAGTGAAGCAAAAATCTTACCAACTATTGATGGTGATGTTATAAATGATAAAGCTTGGGAAGGTTTATCCACAATTAAAACATTTACTCAGAAATCACCTGATGAAGGGAATCTTTCAACAGAAAAAACAATAGTTAAGATTATGTATTCCGAACAGACTTTTTATGTTTCTGTAGTTTGTTACGATTCTGATCCCAATAAAATAGTTATAACTGATACTCGAAGAGATGCTCCGTTAGATAATACAGATAGTTTTATGTTTGTGCTCGATACATATAAAGATCAACAAAATGGATTTGTTTTTGGTACAAATGCGGGTGGGATAGAATATGATGCACAGGTAAGTGGTGGTGGTGAAGGAATGTCCATAAGTAGCACTAGACAATCAGTAGGGATTGGTGCGAATTTTAATATTAACTGGGATGCAGCTTGGGAAGTTAAGACAAAGATAGGAGATTTTGGTTGGAGTGCAGAATTTGCAATACCATTTAAAACTCTACGTTTTTCAAATAACAAGAATCAATCATGGGGTGCAAATTTTCAACGAACAATAGCAAGACGTAGTGAACATGTCTTTTGGTCGCCTATACCAAGACAATTTAGTTTAAACCGTTTAGCTCTAGCTGGAATAATTACAGGAATAAATGTTCCTTCTAGTAGAAATTTAAAAGTTATGCCCTATGTACTTAGTGATAAAAACGATGTAAAAGGGGAAGATTCATTTAGTACATCTAACAATGATTTTGGTTTAGATGCCAAAGTGGGAGTGACATCAAGTTTGACGTTAGATCTTACATATAATACTGACTTTGCACAAGTTGAAGCTGATGAACAGCAAATTAACTTAGATAGATTTAGTTTATTTTTCCCTGAAAAACGTGGATTCTTTTTAGAGAATGCTGGACTTTTTTCAGCTGGAGAAAACACTTATTATGGACCAGATATTGAAATGTTTTTTAGCCGTAGAATTGGAATTGTTAATGGAAAACAAGTACCCATATTAGGAGGTGGACGTTTAACTGGAAATATTGGAGGTATGAAAGTAGGTGCATTAAATATGAGCACTAAAAAAGTAAAAGATATTTCTGATGGAGATAATTATAGTATTCTTCGTTTACGAAAAGAATTGCCAAATCGAACTCATTTTGGAGCTATGGTGACTAATCGTCAAGGCTTAGGAGAAAATGGGTATACAAATAGTTCATATTCTTTTGATGGCGCCCTTGGAATTGGAGAGACAATCCAACTAACAGCATTTGCTGCTACGACAGATCCTGCTCAAGATGTTGAAAATAAAAAAACCTATGCTTATGTGCTAGAAGCGAATCGAAACACACAGGCATTTACAAATCAGATTAGATATTCTGAAGTAGGAGAAAATTTTAATCCTGGAATGGGCTTTGTTAAACGCGTGGGCTATCGGAAAGTTCTATTTAGAATTTTAAACCGTACTCGACCTAAAGATTTATTTGGATTATTAGAAATACGACCTCATATTACTTACTGGGGCTATTGGAAGTTAAACGATGGTTTTCAACAAACTGGATTTTTACATATTGATAGTCATTGGGAATTCCGTAATGGTTTTCGAATAGATACAGGGATTAATTTTACAAAAGAAGGTGTTGAAGAAGGATTTCCAATTGTAACCGATATTTTGGTTCCAAAAGGAACATATAATAACAAGGAATTACATATTAGAACTAATTCTAACCTCACTAAACCTTTTAGTATAATTATAGTTAATAAAATTGGGGGTTTTTTTAGTGGAGACAGAAAAAATACTGATACAACACTTCGTTATAGGTTTGGAGATAGATTTACTTCTGAGTTAATATCAAAATATAATGATGTAAATTTACCTGAAGGAAACTTTATTACCCATTTGGTTCGATCACGCCTAACTTATGCAATTACACCAAAAATATATATTCAATCATTACTCCAGTATAATAATCAATCTGATCAATGGTCAATGAACTGGCGTTTTATTTGGCAACAATCAGCAGCTACAGGTTTATATTTGGTTTATAATCAGATCCAAGACTATGATGGTATTCCCATCCATAATAGCACAAAATCATTTGCATTAAAATATAGCTACTTATTCGATGTCATAAATTAAAATCCCAATCCATTCAATTTAGTATTGGGCGTATATTTTAAGTTATGTTTCGGAGTCATTTATGACTGACATCTTAACTGGTCTCATGCAAGAGACCATTAGTGGTGTAGCCTTAGGATGTATATATGCATTGATTGCTTTGGGCTTCACTCTTATTTATAAAGCTACAGAGGTTGTAAACTTTTCACAAGGTGAAATAATGATGGTGGGAGCCTATATGCATTTCTTTTTCTTAAATCAATTTGTAGCATTAACCGGTGGATTAAATGCGTGGGTATTTCTTTTAGCATTTATTGGTTCGGTCATTTTTGCAGTTTTATTTGGAATAATATTAGATTTTATTATTAATCGTCCTCTAAAAGGTGAACCGGTATTTTCGATTATTATGGCTACCATAAGTCTTGCAATTATTTTGCGATCCTTAACTGCTATGCTTGCAGGGCCTTTAAGTCTGATTCCAATTTCACCATTTGGAGATCACACATTTATTTTGGGTGGCGTAGTTATATCAATTTTGGATATTTCTATCATTTTCTCTGCAATAATTATGATGTCCGTATTCTATTACTTTTTTAATTATACCAAATGGGGAATTTCGATGAAAGCCACTTCAGCTGATTCGGAGGCAGCTCAGTTATTAGGTATACCAGTAAATAAGGTTTATCGTTATGTTTGGATCTTTGCCTCAGTAGTTGGCGTTCTCAGCGGTATAATGTTGGCACCGCGAATGGCATTAATAGATACTTCGATGGCATTTTTAGGCTTGAAGGCTTTCCCTGCTGCGATTTTAGGTGGATTTGGTTCCATAAAGGGCGCAATTGTAGGAGGTATAATTCTTGGAATAATTGAAACCGTTAGTTTGGGAACATTATCATTTTATTTTCCATGGATTAAAGAAATCAATGATATTATTGTTTGGATTGTACTTATTGGAGTTCTGATGATTCGGCCTGATGGATTATTTGGTATGGCAAAGGTCAAGCGAGTCTGATGAAGACTAGATTTGAAGATGAAAAACTTAAATGGATTCCTTTGTTGATCCTATTAGTATTCTTTTTCCCATTTGTCCTTAAAAGCGCCACTTTTAGTTATAAATATTATCTTTATGTGATTAATCTTGCGGGAATTTATATGATCCTTACTGTTGGGTTAGATATTCTTAGCGGATATACAGGACTTATGTCTTTAGGGCATGCTGCGTTTTTAGCTCTTGGTGCATATTTTTCAGCCATCATGGTAGATCAGTTGGGCTTACCATTTGAATTATCTTTGATTCTAACTCCAATGTTAGTGGGTTGTTTTGGGTTTATTATTGGATTTCCAGCATTACGTGTCCAAGGTATATATCTTGGTTTAACTACGATGGGATTCGGGTTCATCGTTAAAAGATTAATTATTGTTTTTAATGAATGGACTGGAGGTTCTGCGGGTCTTAGTGTATCGAACGCAAAATTGTTCGGGTGGACCATAAACAGTGATTGGGAAAATTATTTTATAATTTACTTTTTTGTAATCATTGCTATCATAATTGGTCGGAAAATAGTTAGATCTAAATTAGGTCGAGCATTCATGTCCATTCGTGATTCCGAGCAGGCTGCTATAGCATCTGGAATCAATTTGGCGAAATATAAAATGATTTCGTTTTTTATTTCCGGTTCATTTGCTGGCCTTGCCGGTGTTTTATTTGCACATACAAGCAATTTTATCTCAACAGATCATTTTGATATATTGTTATCTATTTACTTTATAGTAATGGTAATGATTGGTGGAATTGGATCCATATATGGTGCAGTATTAGGTACATTGTTTATAGTTTTAATGGAAAATTTATTTATCCCCTTATTCGAAGATGGTCTTTCAAAATTTATCCATTTAGAGACAGGTGATTTTCAGGCATTCATATTCGGTTTAATTATGCTCATATTTATTATATTCCAACCGTTAGGACTTTATGGAATGTGGCTTAAAATGAGAATTTACTGGAAGATATTTCCCTTTAACCCGCGAAAGCGATTTACTTAAAACAAGGAGGTAGTTATGAAAAAACATTTATTCAGAACATTATATGCATCTATTCTACTTATTGGATGCGGTAATCAAACACCGTCTCCAGGTGTGACAGATGAAGAAATACTTATTGGAAATATTCAAGACTTAAGTGGTCCAATTAAAGAGTTAGGTTTACTTATTCCAGCTGGCTCACAAATGTATTTTGATTATATTAATGAACAAGGGGGGGTAAACGGAAGAAAAATACGAATGATTACTGAAGATCATGGTTATAACCCTCAAAAATCAGTGACAGCAGCAAAAAAATTAATAGAGAAAGATCAAGTATTTTGTCTATATAATGTAATTGGAACATCTCCCGCTGAAGCAATACGTCCAATATTAGAAGAAAATGGAGTACCGTTAATTGCTCCCGCAACTAACTCTAGTACAATGTCAGATATGTCAAGGAAAGGAGCTAAATATATTTTTCATACTGATGCAGGGTATGATCTCCAAACAAAAGTCTTGATCAATTATATCTTATCAAAAAACCCTGATGCAAAGATTGGTTTTGCGTATCAAGATGATGATTATGGTGAAAATGCGTTGTTAGGAGCAGCTGAAGCGGAAAGAATGAATGGTGTCACAGTGCAAAAAGAATCTTTTCAAAGAGGAGCTACCGATTTTGTCGGTCAGACTTCAAACTTTATGAAAGGAGGTTGCACGGATGTGATCATAGGTGGAATTGTTAGAGAACCAGTAACAATTATGAAAACTGCCCAAGCTATGAACTATAAACCAAATTTCTATGGATTAGGTCCTACTACGGATAAAAGAGTTGGGCTATTAGCTGGTGACGCAGGCGAAGGTTTTATTACTGCATATTGGGCTTTTCACCCCGAGTCTAATAACTCTGGGCCAATATTTTATCGAGAATTATGCGATAAAAATAATGTCCCTGATAAAATGCGCGGACTTTATCACTATTATGGGTTTGCAACGGCATTTGTACTTGTGGAAGGATTAAAAAGGGCCGGTAAAAATCTCAATCGCCAGCGTTTAATTGATGCTTTGGAAAACTTTAAAAATTGGGATTCAGGTGTATTACCTCCAATTACATATAGTCGGAATGATCATGCAGGAGTAGAGTCAGTAATGCTTCTTCAGTTGCAAGGGGGCAAACAGGTTGAAATTACTGATTGGATAGATTAAAGATAATCAAATAAGGCCCCGGAAGGGGCCTTATGCGTTATGGAAGATTTATCTATAAAAAATCTACATATGCACTTTTCTGGAGTGCGTGCTTTGGATGGTGTCTCATTCACAGTAAAAAAAGGTGAAATATTTTCTCTTATTGGCGCCAATGGTTCTGGAAAATCTACTTTATTTAATTGTATTAATCGTTACTGTGTGCCACACGAAGGCTCAATTCATTATAATGGAACAAATATTTTAAATCTTCAACCCCATAACGTAGTTGATATAGGTATTGCCCGAACTTTTCAAAATCTACAAAATGTACCCTATATGACTCTTTTAGATAATGTATTGTTAGGCGCTCACAACCGATTATCTACTAGTGATACATTTAAACGTTGGTTGTCTAGTAAAGAGCGAGAAAGAGAAGAGTCCATGGCTCTTGAGGTTATGTCATTTTTAGGTATAGATAACTTTGAAGCAAAATATTTGAGTGGTCAACCATATGCTATACAAAAATTGGTCGAAATTGCACGTGCACTTATAAGCAAACCTAAATTGATTCTTTTAGATGAGCCCGCTGCTGGAATGAATGACCAAGAGACCTTGGAAATAGGTAAAATTATTTTAGAAATAAGAGATATCTTAGGTATAACTGTTCTTCTAGTAGAGCATGATATGAATTTGGTTATGAAAATTTCAGACCGGATATGTGTGCTTGAGTCAGGTAAGATTATTGTTAAAGGAGATCCTAAAACAGTCAAAGAGCACCCAGATGTAATCAGATCCTATTTAGGAGATAATGTTTATGCTTAAACTAGTTGGTGTTGAGACATTTTATGGTAAGGTAAAAGCCTTACATGGTGTTTCTCTTGAAGTATTAGAAGGACAATTAGTTTGTATTCTTGGGGCGAATGGTGCAGGGAAGAGTACAATTTTGAAAACCATATGTGGCGTAGCTGAACCTGAATATGGGACAATACATTTTGAGGATGAGCAGATCAATAATCTAGAGCCAGAAAAAATAATAGAAAAAGGAATATCTCTTGTACCTGAAAACCGGCGCATATTTCCTGAGCTTTCAGTTCATGAGAATTTAGCAATGGGTGGATTTCTAATTAATGACAAGCTGAAATTCCAGCAAAGGTTTGCAGAAGTAGTTGATCATTTTCCAATATTGCAAAATAGAGCTGATCAGCAAGCAGGTACTTTGAGTGGAGGAGAACAACAAATATTGGCTATTGGTCGAGCGCTTATGTTAAAGCCAAGATTGTTGCTCCTTGATGAACCCTCATTAGGCCTCTCTCCAAAATTAGTAGAGGAAATTTTTGCTATTATCCAGAATCTCCACAAATCTGGTGTTACTATCCTTTTAGTTGAACAAAATGTAAATCATGCGCTTAAGATTGCTGACTATGGCTATGTGCTTACCTCAGGAAAAATTTTCCTTAGTGGTACATATGATGAACTATATAAAGAAGAAAAAGTACGTGATATGTATTTAGGTGAAGGTCAATACGTTCGCCGATCAAAATTATGGAGCTCATGAAACCAGATTTGAATATACAAAATACTGTTCCGAAGGCATTTTGGTATCATGTAAATCAAAAACCAAAATCTGTTGCCAATTGGCATAAGATAGATGGTATTTGGCAACTTCAAACTTGGGAACAGTATGGTCAACTGGCTAAAAAAATTGGTCTCGCATTGAAATCTTCTGGTATGAAAAAAGGCGATAAAATATCTATTCTTTCTCAATGTAGAATGGAATGGGTAGCCTGTGATATGGGAATCATTGGCATTGGAGGAATTACTGCTCCAATCTACCATTCAAATACATCGGAACAGATTCGATATATTGCTGAACACAGTGAAGCAAAATTCATGTTTATAGAAGACCAGGAGCAATTAGATAAGATTCTTAAAATCTGGGATCAAGTTTCCAATATCAAAAAATTAATTGTTTTTGATTCTTATGTACCAAAGGATATACCCAATGTTATGCTTTTTAGCGAATTTATTCATACTGGACTTGATGATCATTCCTTTGAACAACATATAGATAAAAGTGATCCAAATGATGTGATTAGCTTTATTTATACTTCAGGAACCACTGGCAATCCAAAGGCTGGTGTAATTACCAATTCAAATGTTATATCATCAATTGAGCATTTACCTAAAATGCTTGATATATCTCAAAAGGATTTAACAGTAGCTTATTTACCATTAGCACATATTGCAGAGAGGCTTTTGGGACATTTTTTAAAATTAGTTTATGGGAATCAAACTGCATTTGCAGAAAGCATCGAAGATATGCCTAATAATATCAGACAGGTTGGACCGTCAATATTATTTGGTACGCCAAGAGTCTTTGAAAAGTTTTATGCAAAAATTGCTACAGGTATTAGTGATGCAACTTGGATCCAAAAAAAAATATATCATTGGGCGATCGGTATAGGAAAAGAAATATCAATAGCTAAAGGATCAAATTCTTTTTCCCTCAAGTTAAAAGAACGGCTGGCTAAATTATTAATTTATAATAAAATAAAGGATATTTTTGGTGGTCGAATACGATATATGATCTCGGGAGCAGCACCAATCTCTCCTGATATTGTTAACTTTTTTAAGTGGATGAACATCACAATCCTGGAGGGTTATGGAATGACAGAAACTACAGGTGTTATTTCTATTAATCTTCCTCATGCTGTTAAAATTGGTTCAGTGGGAAAACCTTATCCAAATACAAAGGTCAAAATTGCGGGAGATGGTGAAATTTGTGTAAGTGCTCCGCAGAATATTGAAAATTATTTTAATAATAAGGAAGCTACAGATAGATTATTAAAGCCTGATAATAATGGAAGATACTGGTTACATACCGGAGATGTAGGTTATATAGATGATGATGGATATTTATTTATAACAGATCGGAAAAAAGATATTCTTATTACAGCTGGGGGTAAGAATGTTGCTCCGCAATATATTGAAAATTTATTAAAAACAATTCCTTATGTTAGTCAGAGCATGGTATTTGGTGATGCAAGACCTTATCTGACCGCGCTGATTACTTTGGATGAGGATGAAATCACAAAATTTTCCCGCGATCGTAAAATTTTATATCAAGATCTAGCAGATTTATCTAAAAAGAGGGAAGTGGTTGAGCTAATGAATAATGAAATCCAATCTATGAATGAAAAACTTCCGTCATATGAAACCATAAAAAAGTTTAAAATACTCGAAGAGGATTTTGATCAAGACAAGGATGAATTAACACCAACATTTAAAGTTAAGCGAAAGGTTGTTATAGATAATTATAAATTATTATTGGATAGTATGTATTAAATCTTAATAAAAATATTTTTCCTATACATCCATGTGAGAAGGAGTAAGAAAACAAACATGTGAAATAGCGCAAAAAATAATGATCCATTAATATTTCCTGCTAGTGGCAGGAAAATAGTTTTATATAAATAAGAATATCCTGTGGTTATTTCCCCATCAAGTTCAAATCTAATTTTTAATAATATTTTTGCCCATACACTAGATAATGCATAAACAAAAATAGCATTAGACCCAAAGATCACAAAAGGTTTGGTCCACCAATTAACTTTTTTTACATCTATCAACCAAATCATTCCAGCTAATATGGTGATGCCTATTCCTGCAGTATATAAAACATAAGAGCTTGTCCATAGTTGTTTATTGATTGGGAAAACAAAACCCCACAGCCATCCAATAATAATCAATAATGAACCTAGGACTGCCATTCTCTGTGAATTATCTTCATGATCATCTGTTGTCTTGATCATTGTTCCAACTAAAAAGCCAATAATTATCGTAACAGCAGATGGTATTGTACTTAATAATCCTTCAGGGTCAAATTGTATTCCTGTTCCACCATACAGATGGTTTCCACCTAATATATATCGATCAATAACCAATACTAGATTGGTTTTCAGAGCGTAGGGATCCTGGCCAGAGAGCCAACCATAACTCATTAGTAATATCCAGTAACCAATTAATAGAATAAATGAAATTTTAACTAATTTTTTTACATCTGATCGCAATATGATAAAACTGGCTAAAAAGTATGCCAAAGCAATACGTTGGAGGACACCCAATATTCTAAATGAAGACCAGTCCCAGTCTTGTCGGATAAAAGGGAAAGCATTAAGTAGTAGTCCAATAATAAATATAGTGATGGTTCTAAAAATAATCTTATTAAATAGAGGACCGTATTTACATATGTCATATTTATCGAATGAAAACCTCATTGCTACACCAATAATAAAAAGGAAAAAAGGAAATACTAGGTCAGTTAGCGTGCAACCATGCCATTGCGCATGACGAAGGGGAGCGTAAACATAACTCCATGTACCAGGGGTATTCACGATGATCATAAGTGCAATAGTAGCACCACGAAATGTATCAAGAGCAGTAAATCGATTGATGACTTGTTTCAAGTTGTATCCTTTTTCATACCAAATTTTGAATCTATATTAAGAAATTTTATCAAAATAAATCCTGGTATTGTAGCAAACATTACCCAATTAAAAAAATACTTGTATCCGATACTTTCCTGTAAAAATCCACTAAACATGCCAGGTATCATCATACCCAAAGCCATAAAACCTGTACAAATTGCATAATGTGCGGTTTTATGTTCACCTTCTGATAACATCATCATATATAGGAGATAGGCAGTGAATCCAAACCCATAACCAAATTGTTCAATAGAAACGAAAAAACTGATTAAATAATAATTTTCTGGTTGAGTATATGCCATATAAACATATACTATATCTGGTAGTTTCATGGCAAGAGCCATCCAAATGATCCAATAACTTAAACCGTTTTTTGCAACTAATAGTCCGCCAGAAATTCCTCCAAGAGTCAACATGATGATGCCTAGTGTACCGTAGATAAATCCATATTCCGAAGTGGATAATCCTAGACCTCCCATTTCTATGGTATCAAGCATAAATAAAGGGGCAATCTTTACCAATTGTGCTTCTCCAAAACGATAGATCAAAATAAAACAGACCGCTAGAAAAATTTGAGGCTTGTTAAAATAAGAAATAAAAACTTTTAAAAAATTAGGTATTACATCATTTAGATTGAGTTTTGGGTGATCGTTATCGCTAATTGGATTCGGTAAAATCCATTTATGATAAAAAGCAAATATAATGAAAATAATAGCTAAAATTCCAAAAATTATTGACCATGCTAAGGAAACATTATTGTATAAATTTTCTAATTGACCCGCTAAAATAATTAAAAATCCCTGGCCCGTAAGTATCGCAAAACGATAGAATGTGTTGCGTATCCCAATAAACCAAGCTTGATTATGAGATGAAAGTTCTAGCATATAGAAGCCATCGGCTGCAATATCATGAGTTGATGAACTAAATGCTATAAGCCAAAAAAAAGCGAGAGTATACCTTAACATATTTGTTGCTGGGATAGTTAATGCAACCCCTGCCAACCCAGCACCAATCAATAACTGCATAAAGATAATCCAAAATCGTTTAGTTTTAAATATATCGACAAATGGACTCCAAAGAGGTTTTATTACCCAAGGTAAGTAGAGCCAGCTTGTATATAAGGCAATTTCTGAATTTGATATATTCAGTTTTTTATACATTACAACAGATACAATCATTACAAATGCATAGGGGAGTCCTTCAGCATAGTATAGAGATGGTACCCAAAACCAAGTTTTATTTTTTTGATTCATACTTTAGTAAATAGACTTTAATGTTGATTTTGGATAATAATGATCTAAAATGTGATCTGTTTTGTGATTGGATAGCGCCATTCCCAATGCACCTATTTGGCAAAGTCCAACACCATGTCCCCAACCTTTACCTTCAAGTAAAAAGTTTTCATTTTGTTTTAATATTTTAAATGCTGAACTGAATAAAAATGATTGAGACAAAATATTTCTAATTTCATATTCAGAACTAATAATCAACGTTTGAGGTTCATTTCTTTTATCCAAATAATCAATACCAAGTTCAATTATACGCCCCGATTTTCCTTCATTAAGTGGGTTTAATGCCAACACTTTAATTATTTCAATTTGGAGTTTGGTTTTAATGGATTGAACAAGGGTTTTTTGCCTAACAACATAATTCCATCGAAAATATTCAACATCTTTATCAACGCTACCGATATATTTTTTTACAGATTTTTCTGGAATATTTTGTGGGTTACAATAGGGAACACCTTTGTGGTTAGTATCTTTTATTGAGGTCAGATAAGGTATAGGTTTTCCGCCCCATACGTTTTCATATTTTTCAGTTATACCACCACAAGATTTCGAATATCTTGTATCACAAATTTGACCTTCGAACATAAGAACTTTTCCATAAGTATTACTAATATGCGAAATTGTATTATCATTACAATTGTTTATACCTTGATATCTTTGGCAGCAGTCATCATTGCAAATATCAAATTTTAACTCTCGATGTTTTTGTTCAATATTAGCTAGTAGCCATGAACGCGCAACAATTGCCTGTGCTTTTAAGAATTCTGGAGGGCATATAGCGCTCATTTCTGATGTTGATACACAATTTAAATATTGTTCTAATGGTAATTCATTTATGACTATCAACTTATTATCTAAAATTGAGAATTCCATTTTACCCCAAAATTTAACTTCAATATTTTTTTCCCAATGAAAACCACGACCAGCTACAATATTTGGTAATGTAATATTTGGTAAGTCTTCCGGTATGATGGGGGCAAAATTGACTATAGAAGTTTCTAATTCATGATTGGATATAAATATTTTATTATTTTTAATTATTATAGAAATTTCTTTCTGATTTTTACATGATGGAAAATGAATTTTGTCTGTTTCCATTTCATATGATTCTTCATCAGAAAATATAATGGCAGTTTCTTTAATATTGTCTTGTGGCAAAATAATACCTACTCGGATTGTAGGTTCCTTTTTTGGTATTTCACCTGGAATTAGCATGATAGCTTTGCTGCTAGTCCAATAATTGGTGCTGATCGAAGATTTGAAAGTATTAAACGATTTTTATCAAAAACTTCATTTTTAATAAAACGATTTTTTATTTCAGTTTCACTATTTATGCAGTTATAGGATAATGATCGTATCATTTCAGAAAATACAATTGATCCTTTATCTGATTGTAAAAAATCAGATAAT
>ENA-UPTF01001014-UPTF01001014.1-marine-metagenome-genome-assembly--contig:-NODE-1014-length-18541-cov-3.271989_pt1 | contig 18541 bp, 20 predicted proteins | sample MGYA00238166_ERZ767019 | MGnify/ENA primary metagenome ERZ767019 (study PRJEB28930, sample SAMN06266391) | marine metagenome | isolation source: Sea water from 250 m depth | place: Atlantic Ocean...
CAAGCAGTTTGAGGTGGATCAGGTTCCGGGCGCAAATGATATTTGGTATGGCTTTTTTCAACAAAAAGATATTGAGGTCCGCTTTTATGATTCGCATGCCTCGGCTCTAGAATTTGGTGTTGAACCAGCAGAAGTAGTGATCGCCAAAAAAGCTGGGCAACGTGATTTTTTGATACCTGTGGTCAACTTATATCCTGCATATGCTGTGGTCGGGAATACAGTTATGCTGTGTGAGCGCCAACTTTCTACCTGTGAAGCGTTGATTGAATCACTGAACTGAAATTTCATTAACCAAAAAGCCCGGCCAGTAAGAGGCCGGGCTTTTTGGTTAATATGTTTATTTGATGGTGTTACGCAGGTTCTAGAAGAGTTAGTAAGTTGTTGCAATTTTCAAACGCCTGGGAAGATTCATCTCCTTCGCAGAAAAGAATCATGTTCCCGCGAATGACGTATTCAAGATACCGGGCGGAATATGAACAGCCTGAATGAGGGGTACCGGCTGCCCTGCTGCATTTCCTGCGGTCTTTTTCACCCTCTTCCCACAGAACTTCATCACCGATCACTACCGCATCCTCACCAGTTATCGATTCCGCATAGAGTGTACCTTGTTCAATTGCATCCGCATGAGTGCTGTAAAAGCGGACTTCATAGTCAAGTTTGTTGTAAATAACATTCCTGGCATCAGTTGCACCCGGAAGTTCATCAATATCGTATTTTTTAACGATCTTGACTCCGGAAGGTTTTATGGCTTCTATATCTTCGATTGTGTAGGTACGATCACTGTCAAGGACACGTTGGATGGATGAATTAGACTGACTGTCGGAACTGCCGCCACATGCGGAAGTTAATGCGATGATCAAGGCTAAAACGCATCCGATTAAAAGAGTTGTAATCGGTAGATTTAAAACGGATTGGTTCGACATTACCTATTGCACCACTGACATCAAGTCAGCACATGCCTGGTGCGATGCGATAGTGTCTTTCCCTTGGCACAGCATGATCATGTTTCCAACAACCACGTAGTCAAAGTACTTTGGATTGTCACATTTGCCAGAATGATGACCGCCATTCCCTGCGCATTGTCTGCGATCTTTAAGTCCCTCGTCCCAGCGTTGAATATCTTTGAGAATGACTGCATTAGCTCCTGTGGCTTCATCAGCGAAGTCTACTCCGGTGCTCATGGCTGTCGCATGGTCTGCGTAGAAGCGTACCTCGTACTCAAGTCTTGAGTAAGGATCAGCACCGTAAAAGCCATAGATTGCAGCGATGGCGTCGTCTAGCCCTTCGATATCGTAATCGTCATCTAGTTTGAAGTTGGTAGCGTTTTTTATATCGTCTGCAGTGTAGATGCGGTCCGTATCATCGATTTTTGCAATAGGTCCTTCAGATTCTGAAATCTCACCATCTCCGCTACCGCCACACGCGATCGCAGCAACTGCTAACGCTATTACCGCGAACAGCAGGAACGGCAACTGGAACGTGCCACTTTTTCTCTGGTTCATAAGAAGCTCCCCGTTATAAGCGCGAAACCCACCGCAATCGAGTATTGAAAAATTTAACGTGCGGTAGGTACGTCAAATATACCTTTTTATCGCTCGCTAGTCATCTCGTGATATTCCGATAGTGCCATTATGCACCGTTCCCTCGCAACAGTGAGATTAAAGGAGCACATTGCTCAAGTGCGTGTTCTGAAGTTCTTCCTTCGCAAAGTATTACCAGATTACCGAAAATCATATAATCCCCGTACCGAGGGTTTTGGCTTCCTCGAGATCCCCCTCCGACGATCATTCTTCTATCACGCACGCCTTCACTCCATAGTGCATTGTTTGAGCTAAGTGATGCGTTTGCCCCTGAGGCATCTTCAGCGAACGGTGTCCCTTGTTCGACTGCTGACTTGTGGTCTGGATAGACTCGTATTTCATAATTTAAGCTGTTTAAACCGGGTGGGGTCCAGAATCCAAGATAAGCAGCGTCGGCTCCTGTGAGGCCGTCGACGTCATATGTTTTTCCTCGCTTCCAGCCGGCGTTTTCTAAATCGTCTATTGTTAGGACTCGATCGATGTTTTCAATTTTTGTGACCGACGATTTCAACTCGCCAACTTTAGAATTTGAATTGCATCCTAAAATGGTCAAAATGGGAAATAAGGTTGCTAATAAAAAAAAGCTGACAAAAATCGTCCTTGGATTACTCATTCGTCATCAATTCGGTTGCCAGTAATCCGCATCGTTCGACAGACTGGGTGTTATCTGCACCCTCACAGAGCATAACGAGATTGCCGAAGATAGCGTAACTTCCGAATTTCGAACAGATTCCACTTCGAGCACCACCACCGACTCCACTGCCGCAGGCCATTCGTCGATTCTTTACCCCTTCCTTGTAGGTTGAATCGCTTTTGCTCAAAATAGCTGTTTCACCAGAGCCTTCGATGGCTAGCGGTGTACCGAGATCGACTGCCTCCTGGTGTGATTTGTAAAACCGTACTTCATATTCGTACGGGTCACCACCTGGAATCCGTAAGAATCCATAGCTGACGTCTGAAGAACCTGGGAGGCCTTCAGTTGAGTAATTACTCGATTCTTTGAATGTCGTCTTAAGTAGGTCATCTAATGTGAAGACTTGACCAGGATCACTGATCTGCGGGAAGTTTTCTTCTTCGGTTGTAGCTGATGCACAAGCGCTGACAGCAAAAAGCATGAGTCCTATTAACGCGAGTTTTAATAGTTGTTTGTGTTTATGTTGTGCTATCAGAATGTTCAATGATTGGGTCTCCAAAACAGTTGTGATCAGCGTACCAAATATTACAGTTGGAACCGACAGGAACGATAAACTCTTTTGCCGTGGACTGGCTCGATGGGTTATTTGATTGCCAGTACAGCTCATTGTCACTAATCGAGGCGGTTGTCTCACACCTGGGGTGTCTTTTCAGGGTTAGTATCTATTGCCTTGGTAAATCGAATCTCTTGAGATGCGTGACATTTTAATTATAGGAGGAGTTGAATATTGCACATTTTGATAACTTCGGCATTGTCAGCGACAGCCCGTGTGATAGCTGACTCACTTGTTGATAATCATATGATTCGTCTGACCGATCTTTCGCATAATGCAAACGCTGAAATGATTGCTAATGATCTTGACCACGGTTCTTTGACTGATGATCTGGTATCAGGTGTTGACGCGATTATCAATGTCGGTTTCGAAGGACAGACTGGCACAGATACAGATTTAATGGATTATCACACGCGGTGCGTTTACAACCTTCTCTATGCGGCAGCTGGTGCTGGCGTATCGAGATTTATCAACATTAGCACCCTGCGCTTATATGAAAACCATGAAGAAAATCTCGTAGTCACGGAGCGCTGGCGTACCGATCCATCGGCCGAGGATGTTGCCATTTTAGGAGCGCACATGACCGAATCTGTTTGTAAAGAGTTTGCGCGGGATCGACTGATTGATGTGGTTAATATTAGATTCGGTTGGCCATTCGTAGAAACTATCGTGCCAGATTCTCCTCATACGGCCGTTACTACACATGGTTTGATAGCGGCTGCGGTAAATGAGTCGTTAGTCAGTGACCAACTCGGCCCCTGGCAGGATGTGCATGTGCAATCACGAGTGAAGCATCAGCGGTTTATTACCAATACAGCGGCAAAATTATTCCCAAACTTAGCGGATAGGTTAACGCAGTGAAAATTCTTATACTTGGTGGAAATGGAATGCTTGGTCCATGGGCGGTGCGCGCAATGAAAGACCGGCATGAAATATTACTGACGGATATCAATGAACCCCATCCCAACTATAAGGGTGACTATCTTCAACTTTCCGTATCTGATGTCGATGGTGTAATTAAAGCTGCTGAAGGCATGGATGTGATTGTCAATTTGTCTGTTTTGAGACCACATAGACAGCTTGCGTTTGATGTGAACACGATGGGTAATTACGCCATGATGGTTGCTGCGAGGGAACATGGCATCAAACGTGTAGTCAACTCTGGTCCTCACTACCAAATGGCTGGGGAACAATATGAGAATTGGGATTTTGATTTGAATCCTGATATGCCGCCTGCGGCTGGAACACGTCTTTACGCTCATACCAAGGCTCTAGGGCAGGAAGTGTGCCGAGTGTTTAGTCAGCGCCACGGGATACAGGTGATCACTCTCTTGTATTACAACATGAAGCATTCTTGGGATCTTAGTGGTATGGAGCCAGGGGGACCTGCGTATCACCAAGATATGATTCCTTACAGTACTGCGTGGTCTGATTGTGGTACGGCAGTGCAGGCGGCTGTGGAAGTTCCAGAAAGTCATTTGACTACTCGCTGTGAGACTTTTTTCGTTTTTCCCGACTTGCCTCATGGAAAATTCAACAACGAAAAAATCAAACGGGTCTTGGGATGGAAACCCAGATACCACGTCGAGGGATTATGGAATAAAGAGTTTCGCACTCCGCCTGATAATCTGCATGGATCGTTTTAAGGCACCTGCAACAGAATAGGCCTATAGATTTTATTTAGAGCTTATTTGGTTTGCCTACAGGTCTTTGATCTCGCTGATGATTTTCTCTACAGAGTTTTTGGCATCGCCGAAAAGCATTTGAGTTTTTTCCAGGAAAAACAGTTCGTTCTGCACTCCCGCGAAACCTGATGACATAGAACGTTTCATCATGATCACAGATTGAGCTTGGTCGACATTCAATATTGGCATCCCGTAGATAGGGCTTGATTTGTCGTTGCGAGCAGATGGATTCGTGACATCGTTGGCACCGATGACCACGGCGACGTCTGTACTACTGAACTCACCATTGATTTCCTCTAGATCTTTTAATTCATCATAAGGAACATTTGCTTCTGCAAGAAGAACGTTCATATGACCGGGCATTCGACCCGCAACAGGATGAATGGCATATTTAACGGTTATTCCCTTGATTTTAAGCAGATCGGCTAGTTCTCTTACTTGGTGTTGGGCCTGTGCGACTGCTAGTCCATAACCGGGCACGAAAATTACTGATTGGGCATACCCCAATATCAGCGCAGCGTCCTCAGGCAATATAGATGTTACCGGACGCTCGTCATTTTCAGATGCCCCCATAGTACTGTCATCAACGCCGAATCCTCCGAGCATCACATTCACTAGTGACCTGTTCATTGCTTTGGTCATAATTCTTGTCAGAATTAGTCCTGATGCTCCAACAAGCGAACCTGCGATTATCAGGATGTTGTTTCCTAGAACAAATCCTGTGGCAGCCCCCGCAATACCTGAATAGGAGTTCAACAAAGCTATAACCACTGGCATGTCCGCTCCGCCGATTGGAATTACTATGAGAATTCCTAAGGCCACAGCCATTATGGCCGCAGTTAAGAATGCGCTGATCGAAGGGTCTATGACGAACCAAGCTGTAGAGCCGATCATGCCAAGTAATAAGACAGTATTTATTACGTGTCGAATTGGTAGTAACAATGGTCTAGTGGGCACAACACCCTGGAGCTTTCCGTATGCAATCAGGCTGCCAGTCAGAGTTGCACCACCTACGATGACGCTCGCCATGATTGTTATCGAAACATCTTGTGGTATCAATTCCTCGAGATCGATTAGCCGTATTAATTCTCCAGCTGCCACAACAGCGGAAGTCGCTCCGCCTAAACCATTGAAAATTGCAACGAGTTGCGGCATGGAAGTCATTTGGACTTTTCTGGCGGAATAGGCCCCAATACCAGAACCTACGATTACACCAACTAGAATCCACTCCCATGATGCAATGTCATTGCTGAAAACGGTCGCCAGCACTGCCAATAACATTGCGAGTGCGGATAATCTATTCCCGGTGCGGGCTGTGGCGGGGGACCCAAGACGCTTCAACCCTAGGATGAAAAGAATCGCCGAGACTATATAGGCGATTCCCGCCGCGTTTAAATTGAATAATGCCTCCGTGCTCATGACTCTTTTCCGTCAGATCGCTTGAACATTTTCAGCATTCGGTCAGTGACCATGAATCCGCCAACAACGTTGATCATTGCCAATCCGACAGCGATTGCTCCTAGTATTTGACTAATTAATCCGTCCGCTTTGCTGGCGACCAGTAAAGCTCCCACGATCACGATGCCAGATATAGCGTTAGAACCGGACATTAATGGTGTGTGCAGCGTTGGGGGAACCTTGGTAATCACTTCGTAACCGATGAAAATTGCAAGTACAAATACAGTTAGCGCTACTATCAGCGTTTGAAGATCAAACATCTAATACGAAACTCCCTTCATTTCACTTGAGGATTTTACTGCCTCAGATTTAGTCAATAGCCGGCAAAATTTCATGAGTTGAATTTATGTCGAACTTCGCCAAGATGTACGATGCAGGTCGCATCTATGACTTCATCTTCTAAGTTTAAATTCAGCGTTTTGTCTTTTTTGTCGATGATCAAATCTAGCAAGGCCATAACATTCCTCGAATAGAGTTGGCTTGAATGAAATGGCATTGAACTTGGCACGTTTATTGGTCCGTGGATAGATACACCGTTCATATTAATTATCTTTCCAGGTGTTGTACCTTCGACGTTTCCTCCAGATTCGGCAGCAAGGTCGATCACGACACTACCTGGCCGCATGGCATCGATCATTTCTGTTGTGATTAATATCGGTGCAGGCTTCCCAGGGATTGCAGCAGTTGTGATCAACGCATCTACGTCGGCAAGATGTTCTTTGATGAATAAACGTTGAAGATGTTGCTCATCTTCGGTCTGCTCCCTTGCATAACCTCCAGACCCCTCAGCATCTTCAGATTTTGGTGGGTGGATAAATTTAGCGCCGAGGCTTTCGACCTGTTCGCCAGCTGCAGCTCGTACGTCAAAAGCTTCGACAATTGCGCCTAAACGACGCGCCGTGGCTATTGCTTGTAGCCCTGCGACGCCGGCGCCCAGAACTAAGATTTTTGCTGGAGGGATTGTTCCTGCTGCCGTCATCATCATAGGTAAATATTTACCTAAGGCATTCGCAGCGAGGAGAGCGGCTTTGTAGCCCGATATTGATGCTTGAGATGATAGGGCATCCATTCGCTGTGCTCGAGCAATGCGCGGAACTAATTCCATTGCGATAGCAGTGACGCCCGCGGATGCAAGAATTGACATATTTGATGCATCGTTGCGGGCGTTGAACATACTCACTATCAGGCACCCGATTTTTAACGCTTTTATTTCGTCGATTGTCGGCGGTTGGACATGAACGAAAATATCAACCGATTTGCTCACTTCGACCGATGGTACTGTTTGCGCACCTGCATTTTCATACGCTTGATCAGGAAATCCTGCAGCAAGACCGGCACTGTTTTCAATGAAGACCTCGTGGCCTGCTTTAACTAGTCGTTCGACCGTCTCCGGAACAAGCGCTACGCGGCGCTCATTGGAATCGGACTCCCGTAAGACACCAATCTTCATCCATTACTCCGTATCCAAAATCCTGATGGTCTAGGGCAATAGCTCCTAGTTGAATTTAAAATACTCCTAATAAGTGGAGTTTCAAGTTGTACTTTGATGCGGTTTAGTCTGCGGTAATTTATGGTGAGCACCCTATTTGTATCCACCTGCTTGGCTGTGTGCCAGATTTGGTAAAGGAAAAAGCGATGTATCTGATCAGACGTGTATATGAAGTTAAGCCCGGATTGGCCCGCAAAGTAGCCACCCTTGTACAGCGACAAGGTGATATTTATACAGCGGCCGGGCAACGCTCTAAAGTGCTTGTGTACTTCAATAGTGGCACAGTTCCCGGGCACAACAATCGAGTGTATATGGAGTGGACCGATGAAACAATTGAATCCCCTATGCGGGAAGGTTTGGATCTCCCCAAAGAAGCTCTCGAAATTGGAGCAAATGTTCGTGAGCTCATTGAAGATCAATACATAGAATTCTTTGAGATGATGATTCCAGCTAAGATGCAAGAGCAATAAATAGCTATTGTCACTAAGTCCGATTAGAAAGCAGCGTGTGTGACTTGAAGATCAAAGAGATAACCGCTTTTCCGATACGAATCCCCCATGGGCATGATGTAGAAGAAGGGAAAGAACGTCCTCCAGTAATTGATTTTGGAGATTATTTTGTTGACGAACAGGCGTTTACGTCAATCTATTCTAAGCACCATGAAACAACTGTAATCAAAATTGAGACCGATACAGGAGTTGTCGGTTGGGGCGAGGCACAGTCTCCTGTGTCTCCTCGTACAACTCAAGTTATTGTCGAGGATCTCGTGCGTCCTTTGATCCTAGGACGAGATCCATTCGATATTGAGGCAATCTGGACACGTAATTACGGAGCCATGCGTGAACGTGGCCATCCGACCGGCTTTTACGTCGATGCTATTGCTGGCACGGATATAGCTCTTTGGGACATAGTGGGCAAAGTGGCTGGTAAGCCAGTTCATAAATTGGCTGGAGGCCGTTATAGAGACAAAGTCTTGCTTTATGCAGGTATTGGAGGTACCGATCCTGAAAAAGTCGCAGATATGGCTGAGGAGCATGTTGGTTACGGATACAAAGCACTCAAGTTACACCTGCTTTTGGATGCGGAGGGTGTTGCTGAAATCGCCCGTGCCGTACGCAAACGTATAGGTCCCAGCATTATGCTGATGTGCGATGTTCACATGCGGCAATCTGTTACAAGCGCTATTAAGCTTGGAAGAGATCTGGAGAAACTAGAGTTTACTTGGCTAGAGTCACCGTTGGTCCCGGACGATATACCTGGGGCCGTCGCGCTTTGTGAGGCACTTGATATGGCTGTCGCAATTGGGGAATGGAGTCGTACCCGATATGAAATGCGTGAGGCCTTCGAAAGGCGTGCATATGACGTCGTGATGCACGATATAGCTCGCACTGGAATTACAGAAGGTCATCGAATAGGTACGATTGCCGATACTTACAACATTCCTGTGGCGCCCCATGTGGGCGGTGGCGGAATATTGTCTGTTGCGGCTACTGTCGAGTATTCAGCATCCTGCTCAAATTTTATGATCATGGAGCATTCACACCATGCTAACGACTTCAAGAATGCTATTACATCAATCAACTATGGTCCTACCAACGGCTATTTTGAAGTGACTGATAAGCCGGGACTGGGCATAGAGATCGATCAGTCGTTAATTGAGAAATACCTGGTCAGCTAGCAAAGTTTTTCGACAGGTCAGGAGGCAACGTGGTTGGTTATGAACCACCATATGTTTTGGCGGTAGATGTTGGCAGTTCAGCAGTCAAGGCGGGGCTCTTTGATGCGCAAGCGCGCAGTGTCGAAGACACAGAGGTGTCGGTTGCACACAAACAACGAGTCGCGTCTGACGGAACATCTGAAGAAGCTGCCGGGCAGATCCTCAGAGCAACAGAAACCGCGATAGATCTTGTATTGGAAAAAGCAGGGAGACTCGCCGGTAAAATTGTTGGGGTCGGATTCGACTGTATGGCAAGTACTGTGCTAGGTGTGGACGCTGAAGGCACTCCTGTGACTCCGGTTTATACCTACGCAGACACCCGATCTGCATACGACGTTGAACGACTTAAAGAAGAACTTAACGTTCCGGTTATTTATGACCGCACAGGTACTAATCAGCATACTTCATATCTTCCAGGTCGAATTCGATGGCTGCGAAGAACCAATAAGGAACTTGCTGCTAATGTTGATAGATATGTAGACGTTTCAACGTATATGTATTCGCGTTGGTTTGGGCGACAAAATATCAAGGCGAGCTACTGCGTTTCATCGTGGAGCGGATTGCTCAATCGACACGATCTCGATTGGGATCACGGGCTACTGGGGCGACTAGGTATAGATGCAACTAGTCTCCCAGAGCTAGCACCATGGAATGAATATGAGTCTGGGTTAGTTGCGGTATACGCCAAACGTTGGCCATTATTGGCGCAGGTTCCATTTTTTCTTGCTGTGGGAGACGGTGCTGCAGTGAACGTTGGAACGGGATGCATTGATGACACTAAAGTGGCATTAACGGTGGGAACGACGGGCGCAATGCGAGTTCTGAGCGAAAACGCAACTCCTGAAGTTCCGACAGGTCTTTGGGCATACAGACTAGGAGCAAACCGAACTCTCTTAGGAGGATCATTTTCTGAAGGTGGCAATGTGGTTCAATGGGCACTTGATAACTTGAATTTGCCCCCTATAACCCATTTGAATCAAGAGTTGATCAAACTTGAACCTGCTGGCCATGGAATTAATGTTTTGCCTTTTGTAGCTGGGGAACGAGCAACTGGATGGTCGACATCAGCGTCTGGTGTTTTTGAGGGCATACGTGTTTCTACTAAACCGATAGAAATCCTCCAGGCATTGCTAGAGTCGGTTGCATATCGCTTTGCACTCGTAGCTGATCTTTTGTTACCCGGTGTAAAGTCTGGTTACCAGATGATTGCCAGCGGCGGGGCGATCCAGAGCTCTCCATGGTGGTTGCAGACAATGTCTGATGTCTTAGGCGTACCCGTTGGGGTATCCGCTGAACAACAGGACACCAGTCGAGGGACGGCCATACTTGCGTTGTATGCTCTGGGAATTTGGGACACATTAGACACGTTCCCAGCTAAAATCGCCGATACATATCAGCCTAGGCCTGAACATGTAGATGCTTACGCAAACGCGCGCGAACGCCAGTCAGTGTTATATCACCGGTTGCTTGGTTGATTCACTCGGCCGAACGGCCTGGTTCATCAGAATGGCGTTCCACTCTTTCTGAGATAATCGACCCCATCTGCTGCCTCACTTCAAAGATCAATTCATCAGGTGGAGCTATGTCCTCCGGTGCCATTTCTGCTTCATGTACCCACTCCCAGAGATCTTCCAAGGTTTCGCGTAATTCTTTTGCAGTCATCAACTGTGTATTGATTAGTGGATAATGAGGAGGTGCAGGATATTCGTTATGCGTCATATTAACTGTCCGATTTTTTCACAGCATGTCCGCCAAAGCCATTTCTCATTGCAGCGAGCATCTTCCCTCCCAAAGGGTCATCTTGTCTTGACCTGAACCTCATCTGTAATGCGGCTGAGATAACCGGTGCTGGTACAGCGAGTTCTACTGAGGTTTCCACGGCCCAGCGTCCTTCTCCGGAATCGTCTACGTATGAACTTAGTGAATCTAAACCTGAGTCCTTTTTCAATTCTATGGCTGTCAGGTCAAGCAGCCATGACCGTATCACGCTCCCCCGAGTCCAGTTTTCGGCTATGGCAGCGATATCAAGATTGAATTCTGTTTTTGCCGTTAAAAGTTCAAAGCCCTCGGCATACGCTTGCATTAATCCATATTCGATACCATTGTGGATCATTTTGACATAGTGCCCAGATCCGCTTGGCCCGACGTATAGGTCACCTTCCGAATCATCGGGTGCCAGTGTCTGAAAAATGGGTCGGTTGCGCTCGTATGCTTGCCGATTCCCACCTATAGTCAGGCAATATCCATTACTTAAACCCCATATACCACCACTTGTTCCGGAATCTAAGAAATCTATACCATTTTGATGTGCATCTTCGGCACGGCGAATTGATTGCTTGTAGTTGGAGTTCCCTCCATCAATCAAAGTATCGCCTGCATCCAGAATCTCTATAAGATCGTTTAAGGTGTTTTCTGTAATCTCACCTGCGGGAACCATCACCCAAACTGTTCTTGGTGCGTCTAGTTGACTGATAACATCTGAAAGTGATTGTGCGGCTGAAGCTCCTTTTTCCGCTAAAGCGGCCACGGCTGAATCGTCGGAATCATATGCGACTATTTGATGGCCGCCACTGATCAGCCGTTCTGCCATGTTTCCACCCATCCGCCCCAGTCCAATCATTCCAAGTTTCATTTAGAATCTCCGGATATTCCTTCCGATCTAATAGACCAATATTCGGACAATACCACCGAATCTCTGCATCCAATTACCGTGGAGATTCTTTATTGAGTTGGTGCTACTTTCGAGTGGATGTGGCGGGAATTGTCACTTTCCATTCACCGTCGGCAACAATAGCCAATGCATACAATCCTGGCTCCACCCCAAATACATAGTCGGGAGAGAAATTGATCAGTTCAGCCCCAGACCAGCGCCCATCCACAACTGAGGGGTTGGACGCCATGTCTACGTCCACCATCATTTCAGTATGACTCCCGTCAGATTTCAGTAAATAAGCTTGGAAAATTTTTGCACCCGTATGCTCCATGCTAATTTTGAAGTTTCCTTTTTCGAAGTCGATCCATTTAATCACGCCTTGGCCAGAACTCTGCCGATCTATGGGTGGCTGCTTGCCTCCCGGTGGAATGCCCTGCAGTAGATCGATGCTCCACGCACCATCGGCGATAACCTCGATCGAAACTGTGCCGGGTTCAAGTAACTCAAATATGCTCTCTTCCGATAGGCCCTGTTTTCCTTCCCCAGGATCACCACTGAAGTCAGAAGCTTTATATACCGAATGCGCTACGGCACCACTAAAATTCCCTGTCTCTTCAAAACTGACCTGCGTAGCCTCTTCTCCAACTAAACTCACTTTGAAATCTTCAGAGCCTTCGTGAGCGCTACTTATGATGAGGACCCCGCTGCTGAGGACTACATCGTTGAGAGTTGTATCACCAGAGCCACTATAGGATTCGATAGCTAGTCCCTCGGTGGATTCACTATCCGAAGAACCTTCTGTTGGAGATGAAATTTCAACTAAGGGAAACTCTTCTTTCACAACAACTTCTTCTTCACCACCTGATGTGACCGAACGGACTATCAGTATCAAAATAATTAACCCTGTTATCCCCAGGATTAACTTAACCTTTTTACCCATGCGAAAATTACTCCTAAGCGCCTTTGGACCTCTGCACCTTTACACATTTTAGTCTGTCCCAAAGACTTGTGTTGTGTACATTTGATCTTTAGGTAGTCAGTCGATGTTAATTTACTTATCTAGTGCACTTAGTGCCTTTTTTTATTTGCCTACGGCTTTATAGAGATTTCTTAGAAAACAGGAGAAGCCGCTCGTGACTTTTCAAATAGCTCGCTCATATTTATAAGGTGGTTTGATATGGAGAGGATAGCTTCATCTCGACTGATCCTTCCTTTGTGGAAATCGACTAACTGATGGTAGTAGGCCCCCGGACCGATTAACAGGCCGTCGACTCCATGGGTTTGTGCGGCAAGTCGAGTGATGTGTTTTTCGTCTGCAGTCAGGTCATTGACGTTTCTTGTTAAGAAATCATTCGATGTGGAGAGTAGCACTTTACTTTGACGGCCATCTATATGCGCCTGTGCTGCGAGTGTTGCTGTGTAGGATTCAATACCCTTTGAATCGAAGGCCCATAACCCAGAATTAACTCCCGCATCTTGAAATTGCTCTATGGATTTCACCAGCAAGTTAGCACGGGCTTTCATCGAGTCGCCAAAGTTATCTATCTGGGCAGGAGTTGGAGTGCTGTCGAGTTCGACAATCAACGGGATTGATCCCTCTCGACTACTGCCGGATAAGCCCTCTAATTGTTTCAGGAGTTGTTCGCGTGTATTCAGAGGGCTATCAGGATTGAAGCTGAGCTGTATCCCGATATAGTCAACGAATAAATGCTTCACAGTTTCCAAGCCGCTTCCCGGTGATGCTGAAGTGCCTATTGACATTGCTTTCGCCCGCAATAAAACAGATTCGCCAAGATCACCGTCCGCCCATATGGCAACACTGGATCTGGGAATCCCTAGCTTGACTGCGGTTCTGACGCCTTCGAATACAACGCGTTTCAGGTCAGCAGCCTGTTCATGGTTGGCTGATGAGGGCTTTCCGGTGATAGCGAGGACATCTGCATACAGGTCAACTCTCTCATCGAGTGTGAGGACAAAAAAAGGGAGTCGCTCTTTTATTGAACTGGTCAAATACTCAACCGTTCTTTTTTGTCGACTCTACTTGAAACTTTCGTGTATCCCATATTCGAGTTCTTCGATTGCTTTGTGACCCAATCGAAATTGATTAACATACTGTCCGTGTTGCGACATGGCATGAAAGTCACCTGCCGCAAGTGCTCTAGTTAATTCTCCGAAGGTGTATTTGGTGTTTGGCACATGCAAATCATCGTATTTCCCTGAGACGAAGCACAGAACCGACAAGTTATTCGGGCCCCCTTTGTAGAGTTGTCCGATTGAGTGCATGTAACGAGGTCCGTAACCAAAAGTAGTTGCAACTCCTGTTTTCTCTGAGATGGCTGCGCGTAATTTCATAAAAGCTTTGGTCAGTGCATCAGACTCCGGCATGAAAGCCGTTAATGCCACGTACCGAGGCGGGGTACTTGAGCTAATTGTGTTTAATCCTTCGACCAAGTCACTTGACTCGATATCTGAATTGTCTTCGGACAAATGTTTTTGTGCTCTGATCTTTGCGGATTCGACATCTGGTTGATCAAATGGATAAATTCCCATAAGGGCAGAGGCCGTAGCCGTTGCGAACTGCCACCTAAAAAATTCAGCTGCAATTTCGTGGATATCTGTAGTGAAAGTGTTGATTATAAACACGGGATGACCAGCACTCTTTAGCTTTGCCACACGGTCAGTGTTTTGTGCCTCATCACCGTTGGGGTCGAAGATAATGAATTGGCGGTCATTTCCATAATGAACCGGGTTAAGGGTAGGTTCGTTGACTATCGGTATAAGACCCTTTCCATTCTTACCGGTTGACTCTGCAAGGAGCTGCTCAACCCACATTGCGAAAGCAAAATATTTTTTCGGAGTGATGAGGGTGACCTTATCGCGCCCCTTCAGCGCATTAGCTGCCATAAACGCTCCAAGTGCTAATCCAGGATTATCCGTTGAATCTGATCGGCATCTTTGCGCCATTAGCACGGAATATTCAGCAAATTTTGTTAGGTCCAATCCTGCCGCCGCCGCCGGTACCATTCCAAATGCACTCAGTGCTGAGAATCGTCCACCCACGTCTTCGGGAGTTGATATCCATGTGCCAAATTCACCCGCCTGCGCCCTTTTGGATAATGGTGTTTGGGGATCTGAAAGAGCAATGAAATTTCGTATGCTTGCTGAATCTTTGGTCTCAGGGTTTTGGAAAGACCGGAAGTGTGATTCCAGTGACAAGGTTTCTATCGTTGACCCAGATTTGCTGGATACAAAGAACAGAGTTTTACTTGGCTCCAGCTTTTTGCCGATCTCTGTAATAGTTGCAGGGATTACCGTGTCTATAACGTGGGATTTCACATTTGGAGATCCATTTTCTAAGGACTCGTTGAAAAGTTCATTCAGGGCGAGCGATGTCATGCTGCTCCCCCCCATACCTAAAAGGACGATATCGGAGAACCCGTCCGTTAAAATCTGGTCGTTTAGACTGGCAAAATGATCAGCTAAAGTCGATAACTTATGTGGTAAGTCTAACCAGCCCAATGTTTTTTCGGGCGGTTCTGATCCTGTCGATTGTTTGGGCCAAAGATTGGAATTCCGGCTCCAAAGTTTAGACGCAAATGAGGAGTCCACAAGACAGTCAAGCGCTACAGTTACCGAGTTCTGTTCGTCAACCAAATCGGCTATCTCCAGTTGGCTGAATGACGTGGCTGTTTTTTTCTATCCGATGGCTTGTAATTTTTCATCGATTCGATTCAGCAGGGACTCATACGAATCGGCAAATGCCTTGACTCCTGCTATCAGAAGTTCGTCAGTAATCGAATCTATAGAAACTCCTGCTTCGGCTAGGGCCTTCATCTCAGACCGTGCTTTATCGTGTCCAATAGTTAAATTAGATCCAGGGTTACCATGATCCTCGAAAGCTGTCATGGTGGCCTCCGGAATAGTGTTGACTGTATCTGGCCCCATTAGTTCATCTATATACATCGTGTCGGGATATGCGGGGTTCTTCACTCCAGTAGACGCCCATAACGGTCGTTGCACCTGCGCACCCGTTGTGTGCAAAGGGAAAAATGATCCTCCCCCTCCCAGATTGCGATCAAATAGTTCATTGAATCTGGCATATGCAAGTTTAGCGTTGGCTGTACCTATTTTCCCTTTTAGCTCGTGTTCTTGGGGGAGTGCGTTATCAACAGCCGTATCGACTCTGCTTACGAAGAATGAGGCAACAGATGCTACTGTTGATGGCACCCCTTTTCCAGATTGAGCAAACTGAGTTAAACCTTCGATATAGGCTTGAGCTGCAGCGGTGTATGCATCGATCGAAAACAGCAGCGTAACATTTACGTTTATTCCCTCGGAAATCAAGGTCTTTATGGCAGGTATGCCCGATGGTGTTCCAGGTACTTTGATCATAACATTGGGCCGGTTTATTGCTGCCCACAATCGGCGAGCTTCAGTAATCGTGCCTTCAGTGTCATTTGCAAGTACCGGTGAGACTTCAATACTGACGTAACCATCTTTATTATGATTACGGTCGTATACAGGTCTAAGCACGTCGGCAGCGTCGCGAATGTCTTCTACTGCAAGTCGTTCGAATATAATCTCTCGACTAGCTCCATCCTTCGCGTATTCGATTAGTGATTCATCGTACGTGTCACTTTCAGCTAGGGCACTATCGAAGATCGAAGGATTCGAAGTAACACCGGTTACTCCGAGCTCGACGAACTTCTGGAGTTCCCCTGAATTGAGCATTTGGCGGCTGATAGAGTCAAGCCAAATTGATTGGCCATTCTCTTTTGCCTTTTCAATATTATTCATATTTTTAGTGTTTGTTTTTCCGTTATTATCTGGTCTATCGCAGTGTCTTATTGAAGAGGCGATTGTTACTGATTTGAAATCTGGTTTTTTTCAATAGCTGTCACTTTGTCCAATCGCCTTTGAAATCGAGGTTCGTTGGATTCCAAACGCGCATTGATGAATGATTTTACGAGGTCTACTGCAAGCGCTACACCTACCACACGAGCGCCCAGGCATAAGACGTTCATATCATCGTGCTGAACCCCTTGACCGGCTGAGTATGTATCGTGGCACAATCCAGCTCTTACGCCTGGGAATTTATTTGCTGTTATTGTCGCTCCCACTCCACTTCCGCATATGATGATTCCTCGTTCTGCTTTCCCTGCTTGGACCGAAGCTGCTACCGGAGCAGCAAAATCGGGGAAATCGTCTTCAGGGTCAAATTTGTGAGCACCTTGGTCTATGACTTCATGCCCCAGACTTTCTAGGAGTTTCGCTATGTCAGATTTGAGTTCGTAGCCACCATGGTCGGCGCCGATTGCCACTTTCATTACAGTCCAGCCTGTTCGGGTACTTTAAAGACCTAATTGAGTAATTCATTTTCGGCGTAAATTTCATATTTTGCTACCCGAAGTCCTGTCTTTTGGGTTTTGTTACCCCTGTCATCTACCAATAACGACCGGCACCTGCGACCTTGACCCGGACGGAATAAAGTGATGTATCGCCACATATATATATGCGCTTGCCGTCTTTGTCGCCGAATACGAGATTTGCTGTTGCCTGTTCAGGGATTAGAATTTTCCCCAATAACGACCCACTAGGTGAGTAGCACTGTACTCCATCCATGGCACTCGTCCATATGTTCCCTTGTTCATCAACTCGTAAACCGTCTGCAGCTCCTGGTCGAACTTGTGCGAATAATCTGCGGTTTGACAATGCGGTTGCATCTTTGGTCACATCGAATACCGTAATGTCTTTTGGTTCACCGGTGTCCGCCAGGTAGAGCATCGTTTCATCTGGTGAAAATGCAAGGCCATTGGGTCGGTCAGCGACATCATCTACGATTGAAAACTCTTTCGATTTAGGGTCAAATCTATAAGTGAAGTTACCTTCTAATTCTGATTCCCGCTGATTCCCTTCGCGATTAGAAAGAATTCCGTAAGGAGGGTCAGTGAACCATATAGTTCCATCTGATTTCACGATCAGATCATTTGGCGAGTTAAGGCGCTTGCCCTGCCAGTTGTCTACGAGAGATGTTATGGATCCGTCTCGTTCAGTGCGAGAAATTCTGTTTGCCGCATGTTCGCATGAAACTAGTTGACCTTGCTGGTCACGGAAGTGACCGTTTGTGTTGTTGCAGGGTTCTCGAAATACCGTAGTAACGCCTGAGCGTGCATCAAACTTTAGTATGCGGTTGTTAGGAATATCAGACCATAATACGTAATCACCTTCCGGGAAATAGACAGGGCCTTCAGCCCATTCACAACCCTTCCAATGTTTTTGAATTTGGGCTTCTGTATCGATTAGATCATGGAAAAGATCATCGATCACTTCTATACCCTGCAGTAAATCTTCGGCTGGTCTTGTAGACCGGTGATTTGCAAATGTTTTAGGTTCTGCAGTCATGGTTATTTCCTGTTGGACTTATTAGATTAGACAATGATTACATTAGAAATTTTCGCTTAACTAGGTTGGGGTCGAGTTGCTCCTGCAGCGTTGAGTTCGATGCTCCATATTGAGCTTGTAGCGCCTATAAATAGTGTCTGGTTGTCTGACATACCAAATGAGAGATTCGCAGCAACTTCGGGAGTATGGATTTTACCCATAAGGGTACCTCTCGGGCTAAATACTTGAACACCATCTCCTACCGCGACCCAAATATTACCGTCCGTGTCCGCTCTAAATCCGTCGGGGACGTACGGGTTAACTTCAGCAA
>ENA-UPTF01001017-UPTF01001017.1-marine-metagenome-genome-assembly--contig:-NODE-1017-length-18523-cov-3.302667_pt1 | contig 18523 bp, 18 predicted proteins | sample MGYA00238166_ERZ767019 | MGnify/ENA primary metagenome ERZ767019 (study PRJEB28930, sample SAMN06266391) | marine metagenome | isolation source: Sea water from 250 m depth | place: Atlantic Ocean...
AGCGCCTTCGCGATCAGCGACATGCCACAACAGGAATAGGATCCAAATGAAAGCAAAACGACTGAATTCTTCCACCCACATCAATGGGCTAGCAAGTGTCGTGTAACGCAAGAATATATTCAGAGCCTGTAATAGCAGTACAATCGAAAATAATGAGATAGCTATCCAGTTCGCGAAAGTTTTTGTCGCTTGAGAGTACCAAGTCATCAGAAAGAACGATTATGGCAAATGTGAACTACCTCTTGCGGTTTTACTATGGTCTGTGGGAGTCGTTTTTTGATAAACATTGCTAACACTTTTCGAGAGCATGAGATTTTGCTAACAGGGGCCAATGGCTTTCTAGGTAAAGTTATTTTTGGGTTGCTGGTAGATCGGTATCCTGACTTCAAGCATCTACATGTCCTGATACGCCCAAGAGAAGACAGTTCACCGCAAGAGCGTTTTGAACGCGAGATGCTTGTGGCGGAGCCACTTGCAGAACTTGTAAAACGTTTTGTAATTTACTTTTTTCATTTAGTGACTCCACACATCTTGAGGGATTAAGGCTAAATCAAGGTCAACACGTATTTTTAAATATTTTAAAGCTTCTTTATAAAGTTCAATTCTGTTTTCTCTTACTAAAATTTTATTTAGTTCTTCGTGTATTCTATGTAAGTGAACAACATCTGTAGCTGAATATTTTAATTGTTCTGGGTCTAAATTTTTTTTACCCCAATCAGAGCTTTGTTTTTGTTTACTTATATCAACACCAATAAATTCTTTTACAAGCGCTTTATAAGAATGTTGATCAGAATATCCTCTTGCTATACGACTTTGAAGCTTAGAACATTCTACATTTTCCACATTAATTTTTAAATAATACTTAATCATCTCGAGATCTTTCCTAGCGTAATGAAAAATTTTTTTTTTATTAGTGTCCAATAGTAATTTAATAAGATTTGGAGCCTTATATGTTTGTCTATTTAATTGAATGATATGCACTTGTTTAGAATTTGATGAGCAAAGTTGAATTAAGCAAAGCTTATCCTTTCCCGGAGTTAAACCTGTAAATTCTGAATCACATGCTACAATAGGTCCTAGGCTTAAATTTTCTGGTAGATCTTCTTTGTGTAGTTTAATATCTGTACTCATTTTATAATTATATATATATGAAACCTAAAAATTGTCTAATTTTTGGCGCTTCCGGATTAATTGGACGTAATTTAATAAGAAAGTTAACTCAAAATAATTTTAAAGTTACTGCTGTAACAAGAAACATTCATCAAAAGGGATATTTATTAAAAACTCAAGGTAATCCAGGGTATATAGAAATTATTGAAAGCAGCATATTTGATGAAAATAAAATTAGAGGCTTAATAAAAAAAGCCGATATATGCATAAACTTAATAGGGATTCTGTATCAAAAAGGTAAAATTAATACTTTCGAAAATATTCATGAAAAATTTCCAAAATTATTATCAAATATATGTAAAGAATATAATATTAAGCAATTTATTCATTTATCAGCTTTAGGAATTAACCAAGCTGTTGATAGTTTATATGCAAAAAGCAAATTAAATGGAGAAACTTTTATCAAACAGAATTTTAAAGAAGCAAACATTTTAAGACCATCTGTTGTTTATTCGGTAGATGATAATTTTACAACTAATCTTATGAAGCTCTTAAGCTGGTTTCCAATCTTTCCTTTATATTATAAGGGTTTAACTTTGTTTAAACCCATCCACGTTTCTGATCTCTCAGAAATAATTTACCAATTTATTTTTAGAAATATAAAATCAACAACAGTCGAATGTGTTGGACCTGAAGAAATTTCTTTCAAAAATATTCTGCAAAGATTATTAAAATTAATTGGAAAAAAAAGATTATTGATCCCCATACCTTTATTAGCCGCACAATCACTAGCATTTTTTTTTGAATTATTTCCTAAACCTTTGCTAACTCTTGATCAATTAAGATTATTAAAATATCAAAATATTCCTTCAGGACAATTTAAAACTAATTTTGATCTTGGAATACCGAGTTATGCAAATTTTGATACAGAAGTTGAAAAATATTCCTATATGTGGAGAGATGGTGGGCAATTTTCTCGAATAAAACAAAAAAATAAGAATTGATAAGTTTTTTACTATATTATTTATAACTTTTATCCGGGTAGAACAGAAACCATAATAGATATGAAAAAATTAATAATATATTAGGAAAAAGTATTAATTATAATTTTAAAAACATTCTATATCCTCATTTAAACTTCAAGAATAAAAAAGATAATTTACCTGATGAATGTGATGATAATTGCCGTGCAAATTTAAGAATACATATTCAAAAACAAAATATGGTTTCCATCCATCAATACGAAGAACACCACGGTCGAGTAGTTGAAGTCAACCCCATTTGGTCAGATTACAAAATATTAAAAACTTGAATACTGAAAAAGTTGGTATTCAATTATTACGATCAAAAATACATAGTTTTATAGTTCCAACAATCAAAGAGAAACAGTTTTTATATGAAATTTTAAAAATTGATTATAGAAAATATAGTAGAAGTATCGATGGGGTTATTTTAAATGTAGAATCAATTAACAAAGTTAAATCTAAAGATGATTTTACTCTTGTTGAGATTAAAACAACCAATTCGAAAAGTGTTAAAGAATTACCTTATGGAGTTTTTTTTGGATTTACAAAAAATGAAGAAGATTTATTTAAATTATAAAATTCCTTTTATACAAAATGTGGCTTATTTAGATCGAAGAGTATTAAATTTGGATAACCCGCCCGAAGAAGTTATTGCAGTCGACCAAAAAAGATTAATAGTCGATGCTTTTGCAAGATTTAAAATTGTTGATCCATTAAAATTTTATATATCAGTTGGAAACGAGAGGGTTGCAAGATCTAGACTAGCAACGATCATAAATTCAAGAATAAGAAGTGTATTGGGTACGCAAGAGTTAGCAACTTTATTATCGACAGATAGAGCTGTGCATATGGCTACAATTCAGAACGATGTTAACACAGAGGCTCAAAATTTTGGAATTAAAATCGTAGATGTAAGAATTAAACGAGCAGATTTACCTCAGGCAAACAGTGAAGCAATTTACAAAAGAATGCAAACTGAAAGAGAGAGAGAAGCAAAAGAATTTAGAGCCCAAGGAGCTGAGATGGCTGCCAAAATAACTTCAACTGCAGATAAAGAAGTAACCGTAATCCTTGCCAATGCTAATAAACAGTCAGAGATTATGAAGGGAGAAGGCGACGGTAAAAGAAATAGAATTTTTGCTGATGCCTTTGGTCGAGACCCTGAATTTTTTGCTTTTTACCGGGCAATGCAATCCTATGAAACAGCATTAATTGGTGGCGATACATCTTTAATACTATCTCCTGATAGTGATTTCTTTAAGTTTTTTGGAAAAACTGGGGTCATCAAAAAAAAGCAATAATTACTAAGGCATGAATGAATTCATTATTGCCATTGGTTTAGTTTTATTTATCGAAGGGCTCCTTTGCGCCTTGTTTCCGTCAAAAATCAAGAATATGTCTAAATTAATTGAAGCTATGTCGGTAAATAATTTACGAACAATCGGTATAATATTTACAATAATTGGCTTTATTATAATTTGGTACATTAAAGGATAATGAAAGTTTTAAAAAAAATAATATTTAAAGTTTCAATATTAATTTTTCTGTTCAATGGAACTTTGTTAGCTAAATCTATCCCAAGTTCTTTTGCAGATTTGGCAGAGAAGCTTATGCCAGCTGTAGTTAATATCTCAACAACCCAAACAATTAAAACCCAAGCAAATCCTTTTCCATTTCAATTTCCACCTGGATCTCCGTTTGCAGAAATGTTTAAAGAATTTGAAAGACCAACAGAGAGAAAAGCAACTTCTCTTGGATCAGGATTTATTATTAAAAAAAATGGAGTTATAGTTACAAATAATCATGTTATTGCAAATGCTGAGGACATTATTGTAAGAGTAAACAGCAAAGAGTATGAAGCAAAAGTTATTGGAGCAGACCCATATTCAGACATCGCAGTGTTAAAAATTGAATCTTTGGAAAATTTTAATACAGTTGAGTTTGGAAATTCTGATAAAGCTAGAGTTGGGGATTGGGTTGTTGCAATTGGAAATCCTTTTGGACTTGGAGGAACGGTAACGTCAGGAATAATTTCAGCAAGAAATCGAGATATAAATTTAACACGGTACGACGATTTTATACAAACCGACGCGTCAATCAATCAAGGAAATTCTGGCGGACCACTATTTGATTTAAAAGGCAAAGTTATAGGCATCAATACTGCAATCATTGCACCTGGACAGGCAGGATCAATTGGAATTGGTTTTGCTATTCCTTCAAATGCAGCATCAACTATTATTGATCAGTTAGTTAAGTACGGAGAAACAAAAAGAGGTTGGTTAGGAGTTAGAATTCAACAAGTAACAAAAGAAATTGCAAAAGTTCAAAGTTTAGATGTGCCAAGAGGTGCACTTATTGCAGGAGTATCAGAAGGTAGTCCTGCTGAAAAAGGAGGAATAAAAGAAGGCGATATTATTTTAGAGTTTGATGGGCAAAAAATAAACACCATGAGGAATCTTCCTAGGATTGTTGCAAACACAAAACCTAACAAAAATATAACTGTTAAAATTTGGAGAGATAAAAAATTAATTAAAAAAAGATTGACTTTAGGAAGAATGGAATCGGCCAAAGAGTTCAAAGAATAAATAGTTTGTCAAAAAAAATCAAAAAAAAAATAATACTTTTATTTGGCCCAACTGCTTCGGGCAAATCAAGGTTAGCTGTAGATATTTCCAAAGAATATAACGGAGAAATTATTAATGCAGATAGCATGCAGGTATATAAAGAGGTCAAGATTTTATCTGCTAGACCTGGCGATAAAAGTATCAACCATCATTTGTATGGCTTTATTTCAGTAAAGAAAAATTTTTCCACTGGCTCTTGGTACAAGTTAGCAACAAAAAAAATTAAAGAGATAATTAAAAAAGGCAAAACAGCCGTAGTGGTTGGTGGGACAGGATTATATTTCAAAACTTTAACCGATGGATTGTCTCAAATACCAGAAATTCCAAAAAGAAATATGAATTCAAAATTAGATAAAAATTATATTTTAAAAAACCCAAGAATTTTTAGAGGAATCCCAATAAATGATAAACAGAGATTACAGAGAGCATTTGGGGTTTATAAACATACAGGAAAACCTCTGTGGCTATGGCAAAGAAAAAATAAGAAATTTTTCAAAGATAATGAGTTCATGAAAATTTGTCTTCAACCAGAAAAGTCAGATCTAGAAAATAGAATTAAAAAAAGGTTTAATCAAATGCTGCGAGAAGGCGCAATCCGAGAGGCAGAAAATTTTAGAAAAATTAAAGTAAATTCTATAAATTCATCTAATTTTATAATTGGTCTTAGGGAAATATCTGAATTTTTGAGCAAGAAAATTTCACTGGATGAACTTAAGGAGAAAGTGGTTGTCAGATCAAGACAATATGCAAAGAGACAATTTACATGGCAGAGAGGTCAAATGAAGGATTGGAAGGGATTTACTGATACGAATTATCTTGATTTAAGAAAAAAAATTCTCAGTTATTTATCTAAAACTTGACCCAAAATTTCCCTAAGATAGATTACATTTATGGGGAAATTATTTTCAGGTGCAGAAATTGTTTTTAAGGTTTTAGAGCATCATAAGGTTGAACATATCTTTGGCTATCCAGGTGGTGCAGTGCTGCCAATTTATGATGAATTACAAAACCATAAGTCAATAAAACATATTTTAGTTCGACACGAACAAGGAGCAGGTCACGCTGCCGAAGGATACGCGCGTTCTTCAGGAAAGCCCGGTGTAATGCTAGTTACATCAGGTCCAGGAGCTACCAATGCAGTAACCGCACTAACCGATGCCTATATGGATTCAGTTCCAATAGTTTGCATAACCGGACAAGTTCCAACCCATCTAATCGGAACAGATGCATTTCAAGAATGTGACACAACAGGAATTACAAGACCTTGCACAAAACATAATTGGTTGGTCAAAGATGTAAAAGATTTAGCCAGAGTTATGGATCTTGCATTTGAAGTTGCGACCACAGGAAGACCAGGGCCAGTTTTAGTGGACATACCAAAAGATATCCAATTTAAAAAAACAGAATTTGTTTTGAAAAACAAAAAAAAAGTAAATGGAAAAGCTAATGGTAAATTCAGTATTAGTGAGATCGATCAAGTTATAAATTTAATGAAAAAATCCTCAAAGCCAATTTTTTATACCGGAGGCGGTGTAATTAACTCTGGACCCGAAGCTAGTAAGTTGCTCAGAGAGTTGGTTTCATTAACAGGATTTCCAATTACTTCTACGCTTCAGGGTTTGGGAGCTTATCCTGGAGATGATCCTTTATTTTTGGGAATGCTTGGAATGCATGGAACATATGAAGCCAACAACGCCATGCATGATTGTGATCTCATGATTAATATTGGTGCAAGGTTTGATGACAGGATAACAGGAAAGGTAGATGAGTTTTCTCCTAAATCAAAAAAAATTCATGTTGATATTGATCCATCATCTATAGGAAAAAATGTTAAGGTAGATCTTGCTGTTGTGAGCGATGTTGAAAGCTTTTTAAAAGCCTTAAACAAAAGATTTAAAGAAAAAAATAAAGATTTTTTAAACTCAAACAAATCAAACATATCTAAATGGTGGAAAGATATTGATAAATGGAGACAAAAGAAATCATTAAGCTATAAAAATAGCAATGAAGTTATAAAACCTCAATATGCAGTACAAAGACTCTATGAACTTTCTAAAGATAAGGATGTTTATATAACAACAGAAGTTGGTCAGCATCAAATGTGGGCTGCCCAACATTACAAATTTAATAAACCAAACAGATGGATGACATCAGGCGGACTTGGCACCATGGGTTACGGATTGCCAGCAGCAGTTGGTGTTCAGGTTGCCAATCCTGGTAAATTAGTAATAGATATTGCTGGAGAAGCATCTGTTTTAATGACAATGCAAGAAATGTCGACCGCGGTTCAATATAAACTGCCAATTAAAATATTTATTTTAAATAACCAATATATGGGCATGGTTAGACAATGGCAGGAACTTTTACATGAAAAGAATTATTCAGAAAGTTATACTGCAGCGTTACCAGATTTTGTTAAGCTTGCAGAAGCATATGGATGCGTGGGAATTCAAGCAAAAAAACCTGACGAGTTAGATGAAAAAATAAACGAAATGATCAATGTTAACAAACCAGTTATTTTTGATTGTCTAGTTGATCCAATGGAAAATTGTTTTCCAATGATACCTTCAGGCAAACCTCATAATCAAATGTTGTTAGGTCCGGAAGATGAAAAAGAAGAAGTTTCTGACGAAGGGAAGACTTTAGTATAATGGGAAAATCTAAATCAGCTTATAGTGAACCTGGAAAATTAGGAAAATCCGAACATCATATCATTGTTGTTTGGGTTGATAATGAGGCCGGAGTCTTAGCAAGGGTAGCTGGTTTATTTTCAGGAAGAGGTTACAATATAGAGTCACTAGCCGTTGCAGAGGTTGATAAGAAAAAACATATATCCAGAATTACAATTGTAACTTTAGGAACACCCCAAGTTATAGAGCAGATCAAACTTCAATTGAAAAAGCTTATTCCAGTTCACAAAGTTGCTGATTTTAAGAGAAATGATCCAAAAATTTTATTTAAAGAGTTGGCTTTATTTAAGGTGGTTTCGTCAGAGAAAAACAGAGAAAAAGCCAGAAAAGTTTGTAAAAAATATAACTCTATTATATTAGACAAGTCAAAAAACTCTTTTGTTATTCAAGTAACTGCATTAAGAAGAGATATTGATAAACTAATTGAAAAATTAGGCCCACTTGGCCTAGTAAGCGCGTCAAGAACCGGTGCTGTTGCAATGACAAGAGGTTCAGAGATTTTTAAATAGAAAAAGGAATACAATGAAAATGTTTTATGAAAAAGATGCGAATGTAAACTTAATCAAGGATAAAAAAGTTGCTATCTTTGGATATGGTAGTCAAGGACATGCGCATGCTTTAAACTTAAAAGATAGTGGCGTTAAAAATATTGTTGTTGCCCTCAGGGAAGGTTCTTCAAGTATAAAAAAGGCAGAAGGCCAGGGTCTTAAGGTTATGTCATTATCTGATGCTGCGGCTTGGGCAGATGTGGTAATGGTATTAACTCCAGACGAACTTCAAGCATCAATTTATAAAAACCATATTGAGCAAAGAATGAGACAGGGCACGAGCTTGGCTTTTGCTCATGGTTTAAATATTCATTTTAATTTAATTAATTCAAGAAAAGATTTAGATGTTTTTATGGTAGCACCAAAAGGTCCGGGACATTTAGTAAGAAGTGAGTATCAAAGAGGCGGAGGAGTTCCTTGTTTGATGGCAGTTCACAAAGACAGTTCAGGTAAAGCAAGAGATTTAGCTATGTCCTATGCATGTGCTGTTGGTGGAGGAAGATCTGGAATAATTGAAACAACTTTTAAAGACGAATGTGAAACTGACTTATTCGGAGAGCAAACAATTCTTTGTGGTGGATTAGTTGAACTTATAAAAAATGGATTTGAAACTCTAGTCGAAGCTGGTTATCCACCTGAAATGGCTTATTTTGAATGTCTTCACGAAGTAAAATTAATTGTAGATTTAATTTATGAAGGCGGAATAGCAAACATGAATTATTCAATCTCTAATACCGCTGAGTATGGGGAGTATGTTTCTGGAAAGAAAATAGTTGATTCAAAAACAAAAGAAAGAATGAAAGAGATTTTAAAGGATATTCAGTCCGGTAAATTTGCAAAACAGTGGATGGATGAGTGCAAAGGTGGCCAGAAGAACTTTCTGAAAATGAGAGAAGAATTAGCAAAACATCCGATCGAAAAAGTTGGAAAAAAACTTAGAGATCTTATGCCGTGGATTGGAAAGAATAAATTAGTCGATAAAGCTAAAAATTAACCCAATCTGGTTCAAAACATAAAAATTTTAATAATTATTTTGCAAATTAGCGTATTAATTGTATTATATTAATTACCTAGAATTATAAAAGATAATGGAAGATAAGAATAGAATCATAATTTTTGATACGACCATGCGAGATGGAGAACAGTCGCCTGGTGCATCAATGAGTCTTGAAGAAAAAATTCAAATTTCAAGAGTTTTTGATGAATTAGGGATTGATATCATTGAAGCAGGTTTTCCAATCGCTTCTCCCGGAGATTTTGAAGCGGTAACAGCTATAAGTAAAATTTTAAAAAATTCTATTCCAGCAGGATTATCAAGACATACAAAAAAAGATATTGATGCTTGTTATGAGGCCTTGAAGGCAGCACCAAGATTTAGAATTCATACTTTTATTTCTACAAGCGCACTTCACATGAAGCATAAATTAAACAAGTCGCCCGAGGAAGTACTAGGCTCAATTAAAGAGCACGTTACCTACGCTAGAAAATTTACAGATGATGTAGAGTGGTCATGCGAAGATGGGACAAGAACTGACATGGACTTTATGTGCAAAACAATTGAGCTTGCAATTAAGTGCGGAGCAAAAACAATAAATATACCTGATACCGTTGGTTATTCTCTCCCTTCGGAATTTAAAAAAATTATTGAAACATTAGTTAACAAAGTCCCAAACATTGATAAGGCAATTTTATCAACGCATTGCCATAATGATTTAGGTTTAGCGGTTGCAAACTCTTTAGCTGGAGTAGCAGCAGGGGCAAGACAAGTTGAATGTACAATAAATGGAATTGGAGAAAGAGCAGGAAATGCTGCACTTGAAGAGATTGTAATGGCAATGAAAACAAGACCAGACTTAATGCCTTTTAAAACTGGAATTAATACGCAGCTATTAAGTAAAGCATCCAAAGTTGTTTCAAACGCCACTGGTTTTCCAGTTCAGTTTAACAAAGCTATCGTTGGAAAAAATGCATTTGCTCATGAGTCAGGTATTCACCAAGACGGAATGTTAAAAAATAGAAATACTTATGAAATTATGACACCTGAAAGTGTTGGTGTTAAAAAAACATCTCTGGTTATGGGAAAACATTCTGGGAGACATGCTTTTAAAGACAAATTAACCGATCTTGGTTATAGCAATATAACAGACGATGTTATCCAGACAGCTTTTGGAAAATTTAAAATCCTTGCTGATAAAAAGAAGCATGTTTACGATGAAGACATTGCTGCTTTAGTAGATGATAGCTTAATTAAAGAAGAAAATGTTATTAAATTAAAATCCCTAAAAGTATTTGCAGGTACCGGAGAACCACAAAAAGCAGATATGACTTTAGAAGTTTACGGAGAAATTAAAAAATCTTCTGAGACTGGTGATGGCCCAGTAGATGCTATTTTTAAATGTATAAAAAAATTATATCCTCACGATGTGAATCTTCAATTGTATCAAGTTCATGCTGTAACAGAAGGAACTGATGCACAAGCTACTGTTAGTGTTCGAATTGAAGAAATGGGTAAAACGACTGTTGGACAAGCTGCTGATACTGATACTTTGGTAGCATCCGCAAATGCTTATTTAAATGCGTTAAATAAGATGATTATCAAAAGAAAAAAAACCGCTCCCCCTTCTTCAAGTTCTTCTTTAAGTCGCGGCGAGCAAAAACTGAAAGGTATATAATAAAATGTTTGGATTAAATAAACTTTCTAAAATGTGGTCACAAGACATGGCTATCGATCTAGGAACTGCAAACACTCTTGTAGTTGTTAAAGGCAGAGGGGTTGTTTTGAATGAACCTTCGGTAGTTGCCATAATTGAAGAAAAAGGAAAAAAATCAGTACTAGCAGTGGGTGATGAAGCTAAAACTATGTTAGGTAGAACACCTGGAAATATTTCTGCAGTAAGACCTCTTAAAGATGGAGTTATTGCAGATTTTGTAGTTACCGAAGAAATGATTAAACACTTTATTAAAAAAGTTCACAAAAAAAATGCCTTTGCAAACCCTAGAATATTAGTTTGTGTTCCAACAGGTTCAACACCGGTTGAGAGAAAAGCTATTCAAGACTCAGCTCTAGCCGCAGGCGCAAGAAAAGTGCAATTAATCGAAGAACCAATCGCTGCTGCAATTGGAGCAGGCCTACCTATTTCCGAAGCAACAGGTTCTATGGTAGTCGATATTGGCGGTGGAACTACTGAGGTAGCCGTTATGTCTTTGGGCGGAGTAGTTTATTCAAAATCTCTAAGAGTGGCAGGGGATGCTATGGATCATGCTATTATCAGTTATATGAGACAGAAATTTAATTTGTTAATTGGTGAGGCTAGCGCAGAAAAAATTAAAAAAGAAATTGGAACAGCAATCGCAACTTCTGGAAACACTTATTTAATGAAAGGAAGAGATATTAGGTCAGGAACTCCCAGAGAAATAACTCTTAAAGAAGAAGATACTGCAGCAGCGTTGAAACCAACTTTAGATATTGTGATGGGGGATATAAAAACTGCACTGGAGAATACACCTCCAGAATTATCAGCGGACCTAGTTGATATGGGTCTTATTCTTACAGGCGGTGGAGCTTTACTTAAAAATATCGATAAGCTTATATCAAAAGAAACAGGTTTGCCTGTTCAGATAGCAGACGATCCTCTTTCTTGTGTAGCTGTAGGAACAGGAAAAGCGTTGGAACAAGAAGAACTGTTTTCAACAATGTTATCGGAGTACTAATTTATTGTTATTTAAGCAATGGCAACAAGCAGAGATGATTTTGGAATAGCTATTCGCTCTGCTTTATTGCAGAGGGGGGCCAAACAAAAATTCTCTCTCTTTGTTTTGATTTTAATTTCAATCGTTATTTTTGCCATAGATAATACCCAGGTAAAGCCCGTAAAAGTTTTAAGAAGTTTAATAAACGATAGTATATATAGGGTTTCTGCAATTTCTTCTTCTCCAATAAGATTTACTTCAGCCACAAAGAATTTTTTTGTTAAACATGTATTTATTTATGAAGAAAATGAACAATTAAAAAGTGAAATTGCAGAACTTAAGAAAAAAAAATTTGATACTTCTTATCTTGAAACTGAAAACAAACAACTCCAAGAAATAGTAGAATTAGATCAAAAACTAGCCTTTATGACAGTGGGAGCAAAAATAATGCTAGACAAAAACAGTCCATATTTGAATTCAGCCATTATAAACAAAGGCTCTAATTCTAAAATTAAACTAGGCATGCCAGTTTTAAGCAAAGGCCACTTGATTGGAAGGATTGTAGAGGTAAATTATATGTCATCTAGGATCTTGCTTTTGAACGACCTTAACAGCAAAATTCCTGTGGTTATATCACCTTCTGGTGATCAAGCAATTCTTTCCGGAGTAGGACAATTAAAACCAAGTTTAGAATACTTACCAGACAATTTTTATCCTAAAGACAATAATTTAGTCTATACATCTGGAAAAGACGGAGTGTTAATTCCCGGAATTTCTATTGGCCAAGCATTAATGGAAGATGATCGTATTAAGGTAAAATTGTTTACCGATCCTACGCAAATTTTTCTTGTAAATGTGGTTTTAGAACAGCAAACAGACTTAGAGGCAATGTAAAATGGCAATAAATGTAAAAGTAATTAAAGAAGGTTTATTGCGTTTAGCCCCACTAATATTACTTATTTATATATGTATTTCTGAATTTCATACACAATTTTATTATTGGAAGATTTTTTCTTTCAATCTTCAGTTCATAATACTCTATTACTGGATTTTAAGGGACCCCTCGATCTTAGGATACGGTTTTGTATTTTTATGTGGAATAATAAATGATGTAATTTTGAGCCTACCTCTTGGAACAAGTTCTCTTTCCTATTTATTTGTTTCATTGGTTGCTGCATATGTAAGAAACGCTACAGTCCGAAGCACATTATTTACTGACTGGTTTACTTTCATTATAGCAATACTAGGTGGAAATATGCTTACGTATTTTTTAATCCAAAATTTTACAGAAATGAGAACAGAATATGTATCTGTTTTCTATGACTCCATGTTTACATTTATACTGTACCCTTTTTTCTGGGGTATTTTTGAATTGTATAAAAGATTCATAGGCTTGAGGATTTATGATTAGATCGGGTGGGGAAAGCAAGATCAGGTTAATCGGAAGGAGGATGTTTATAATTTCAGCAGCAAAGGCTGTTGTTGTTTTTGGAATCGTTGGAAGGCTAATCTCTCTTCAAATTAATGAGAGCAAAAAATATAAAACTTTATCAGACAAAAATAGATTTCGTGAGTGGAAATTTTCACCACCTCGTGGTCTTATCAATGATTATTTTGGAAAAGAAATAGCTTCGAACAAACAAGTATATCAACTCCATATTATTCCAGAAAATTCAGAAAACTTAGAGGTTTTAATTTTCAGGCTAAAAAATATTTTAAACTTAACCGAAAGAGAAATTTTTAAAATTAGAAGAAAGATTAGCTCACAAAAACCCTGGGATCCAGTTATTGTTTCAGATAATTTGACATGGTCTGAATTTTCAAGAATAAATTTATTTTTACATGAGTTGCAAGGAGCAGAGCCGGTAGTATCAGTAGCCAGACTTTATACAGAGCCTTCGTCTGTACACGTAATTGGTTATGTTTCAAAGGCTAGTAAAAAAGATTTACAAACAAAAGAGTATTTAGAAGGCAAAATTGCTACCGGTACAAGAGTTGGAAAAACAGGCTTAGAACACAAACTAGATTCAGAGATGATCGGAGATGTTGGTTATAAAAGATATGAAGTAAATGCTTATGGTAAAAGAATTAAAGAGATATCAATTGATCCTGGGAAATCCGGTAAGAATTTTAAAACAACTTTAGATTTAGATGTTCAGGAGTTAGCGTCACAACAGCTTGAAGGTAAATCAGGCTCGGTTTGTGTTATGGATATTTACAGGGGAGACATTGTCGCTATGGTTTCCTCACCAGTATTTGATCCAAATCAATTTGTTCATGGTATAGATCAAAAAAGTTGGGATGGGTTGATTAAACATAGAGATAAACCATTAATAAACAAAGCGATTGCCGGTCTTTATCCACCAGGATCTACAATTAAAATGTTAGCAGCCATCAGTGCTTTAGAAAATCATACCTTTAACCCAAAAACAGCAATTCGTTGCAAAGGTTCAATAGAACTTTACGGAGAAAAATTTCACTGTTGGAAGAAAAAAGGGCACGGCTATATGGACATGAGAGAAGGTATTAAACAATCTTGTGATGTATACTTTTACGAGGTTGCAAGAAAGCTAGGTATTGATCGACTATCAGAGACTGCAAAAAAATTTGGTTTAGGCAAACCAGTTTTAAAAGGACTTATCGAAGAGAGGTCTGGCGTTGTTCCAAATACAAGTTGGAAGAAAAAAAATATCGGCAAAAACTGGTACCTCGGAGAAACGCTTCATGCCGGAATAGGACAGGGTTATTGGCAGAGTTCTCCCTTACAGTTATGTTTAATGACAGCACAAATTGCAAACGGTGGTTATGAAATTAAACCCAGAATTATTTTAGACAAAGAAGGAAAGAATCAATTTACAGATCTAGATCAGTTTATTGAAGATAAAAAAATGTTTTCAGATGATGTGGTAAGTTTATACGAGTTTATTACCAAGTTTAAATACAAAAGCTTATTCAGAAACTCTGAGAATATAAAATTCGTTCAAGATGCTCTTTTTGCAGCAACAAATGAACCTGGCGGAACTTCATATGGATCAAGGTTAACAAAAGAAGAATTTATTTTTGCTGGGAAAACTGGAACTTCACAGGTGAAAAGATTTACAGAAGAACAAAGAGAACTGGAAATTAAAAACGAAGATTTACCGTATGAAGATAGAGATCACGCTTTATTTGTAGCTTTTGCTCCTTATAAGGACCCAAGGTATTCTATTAGTGTTGTAGTGGAACATGGAGGATCCGGAAGTGGAAGTGCAGCACCAATCGCAAAGAAAGTTATTAAAAAAGTTCTAGAAAAACATCCTCTGAGAGATTCTAAAAGAGAACAAGGAGAGTCAGTATAATGTTTCAACAGGGATCTATTCAATCACATTTAAATTTAAGAGACAAAATATTCTCTCTAGACTTAATTATGGTCTCTTGTGTTCTGATTCTTGGCATAATCAGTTTTTTTGCAATGTATTCTACAGATGGTGGTGAGTTTGCATATCATACAAAGAGCCATATTATTAGGTTTTTTGTTTTTTTCTTTTTATTTATTGTGGTTTCCTTTTTCAAAACAAATTTTTGGTACAATTGGAGTATTCCTATCTATATAGGAATTCTTGGTTTATTAATTTTAGTAAAGTTCTTTGGCTTAACTTCTTCTGGTTCACAAAGATGGTTAAGTCTTTATTTCCTTAATCTTCAACCTTCCGAATTAATGAAGATAAGTTTGATTTTATTTTTAGCGAAATATTACCATAGAATTTCATCAACCGATGTTAATAGAATAAAATTTTTGTTAACTCCTATCATCGTCTTAATTATTCCGGTTGTTCTTGTGGTTACACAACCAGATCTTGGTACAGCTTTTTTAATTGGAGCAGGAGGAGCTGTTGTGATTTGGCTTGCAGGAGTAAAGATGAAATTTTTTGCTTATATGGCAGTGATTTTTTTTTCAGTCACCCCTGTTGCGATTTCTTTTTTGAAACCATACCAAAAATCCAGAATTTTAACTTTTTTGGATCCGAGTAGAGACCCACTTGGTGCAGGATATCAAATTACTCAATCGAAAATAGCTATTGGTTCCGGAGGTTTGTTTGGAAAAGGTTTTTTGAATGGATCCCAAAGTTATTTAGACTATTTGCCAGAAAAACATACCGACTTTATCTTTACGTTATTTTCTGAAGAATTTGGCTTTTTTGGTTCAAGCTTGGTTTTAGCGCTTTATATTTTGATTACTTGGAGAATAATCTCTATAGGAAATGGGTTCAGGGATACTTTTGGAAAATTATATTGCTACAGTTTCGGAACAGCTTTTTTTATATATGTTGCTGTGAATATGGGAATGGTCCTAGGCTTGATACCCATTGTGGGCGCGCCATTGCCTATACTTTCCTATGGTGGTTCTTCAATGATGGCAATGATGTTCGGTTTAGGTGTAGTAATGAGTTGCAAGATACACAGGGACCAACCCATAGGCTAATACAACCAATAATAGCAATATTTTGATAAAAATAATTAATTCAGTAGTTGCATTCCTATGGATAATTTGCTGAAATACGACTTATGTTTGGAACAAAAAAATCAACAAGTGCACCTAGACCGCTTAATGATAGCGGCAGGTCTTTGATCAGCGAAACTTTTTCTTTAGAAGGTACGCTTAGAACTTCTGGTGCAATAGATGTAGCGGGATTGATTAAGGGCGCTGTATATACCAACGATCTAATTATAAAAGAAACTGGTTCCATTATAGGCCCAGTTGAAACAGATAAAATAGAAATCAATGGTCACTTGGAAGGAAAGATTGTAGCAAGAACTATCGTTATAGGTAGTACTGCAGTAGTTAAAGGAGATATTTTATTTAGCGAAAGCTTAAAAACGGAAGAAGGCGCAGATATCAACGGATATCTTAAAAAGACCGAAAGTACAAGTTTAGAGGCAGCGCAGAGCGAATTCAAATTAGACTCAATAGAGAAAGAAAAAGAATCTAAAGGTAAAGACAAAAAAGGCCGACCAAAAATAGTTGCTAGCAACTAACTAAAAGAAGTACAATCTAACACAGTTAAATCATTGGAGCTTTGAGTTAAAACAGGTTTATGTCTGCGAGAGGTTGTTCTTCAGTTGGAGTTATAGGCGGTGGTATACAAGGAGTTTGTATTGGCCTTCAGCTTTTAAAAAAAAATATTCCCACAACAATATTTGACCGAAATCATCCAAATGAACCAGGAATGATGGCTTCATATGGCAATGCTGGTCATTTTTCACCATACGCTGTTTTGCAATTGAATAGACCCGATGTTTTATACGATGTTCCTAAGATGATTTTTAGTTCGTTTGGTCCTTTAGCATTAAAATGGAATTATATTCCAAAAATGTTACCGTGGATATTTCATTACCTAAAAAATTGTAACAAAAAATCAATGCTACATACAGCAAAGTATATGCACCAAATTTTGAATCTTTCTATGAGTGCCTACGAAGAGATTTTTCAGGAAGTTGACACCAGCAATTTAATAGACCAGAAAGGAATTATTTATATTTGGACAAACAAAAATATTAAGAGCAGAGAGTTAGAAATAAAAGTTAGAAATGATTTGGGAGTAAAACAAAAGATATTAAGCACAAAGGAAATTTTAGATCTAGAACCAAATCTAAAACCTGTTTTTTCTGGCGGTTGTTGTTATGATTATGCTTATCATGCTAGAGATCCTCACGGTATATTAAAAAAGATATTCGAACTATTCATACAAAAAGGAGGAAAATTTATCAAAGAAGATGTGCAATCTTTAAAGCAATTGAATGAAAATCAAACACTAATTAAAACTGAAACAAAAGAATATAAATTTGAAAAATCAGTAGTTGCTTGTGGAGCTTTTTCAAAAAAACTAACCGATCAACTTGGAGAAAAAATTCCTCTAGATACAGAAAGAGGTTACCATGTTCATTTTAAAGGAATGGATAAACTAATTAGCAGACCCGTAATTTTTCTGGATAGAGGTTTTGGCATGACTCCCATGAATCAAGGGCTAAGAGCAGTTGGAACTGTGGAATTAGGAGGTTTAAAAAATCCTCTTTCAAAAAAAAGAATAGAGTATGTTGTTAATTGTGCAAAAGAATTACTTCCTCAACTAAAAGAACATGAAGACGAATGGTTGGGTTTTAGACCAACATTACCAGACTTTCTACCAGTAATTGGTCCATCTAAAAGTAATAAAAATATTATTTATGCTTTTGGCCATCACCACTTAGGATGGACACTTGGCGCTATAACTGGAAAAATTGTTTCGGGTATTTTAGCTAATGAGAAAACAAATTTAGATTTGTCAGCTTATAGTTCTTCAAGGTTTAGCTAAATGATCACAGTAGCAGTTTTAGACGATTATCAGAATATTTTTAGAGAGTTTATTGATATTCATAAATATAAAAATAAATTTGATTTCAAAATTTTTACCAAACCTTTTGAAAACGAAGACAAAGCTTTATTAGAATTAGAGAATTTTGATGCTATTTTGGTGATGAGAGAGAGAACAAAAATCTCAAAATCTTTGATTATGGGAATGAAAAATTTAAAATATATAATCACGAGCGGTATGAGAAACAAAGCAATAGACTTAGAAGAAGCTAAAAAGAGAAAAATCATAGTTTGTGGTACAGATATTAATTCCAATCCAACAGCAGAAATCACCTGGACTCTAATACTAGGTCTTATGAGAAACGTAAAACAAGAGATAGATAATATGTTTCAAGGATATTGGCAAACCACAGTTGGTCTTGAGTTAAAAGGGAAGGTATTAGGCATAATTGGTTTGGGAAAAATAGGATCTCAAGTTGCAAAAATTGGTAAAGCTTTTGGAATG
>ENA-UPTF01001019-UPTF01001019.1-marine-metagenome-genome-assembly--contig:-NODE-1019-length-18497-cov-7.584311_pt1 | contig 18497 bp, 19 predicted proteins | sample MGYA00238166_ERZ767019 | MGnify/ENA primary metagenome ERZ767019 (study PRJEB28930, sample SAMN06266391) | marine metagenome | isolation source: Sea water from 250 m depth | place: Atlantic Ocean...
CAGATCTCTGTTATTAAACCAGATCAAACTGAAATGCTACTTTTATCTACTTCATTACCATACTCAGATACAAAAACACAACATCATGAACGTATTTTTACTACCGATAACAATATCAAAAAAAATCTTGAATTTCAATCAGTAAATTTAGATGCTAATAAAAATACTAAATCCAGCGAGATGCTGATCTTTTCTGATGCGAATGGTGAAGTCCTGAATGGAAGATATTTGTTTTTGGTAAATTTTTATGGAATGAGTCAGCAGCTGGAAACTCTTGATTCTAAATTAATTGTTGGAGGAAAAGCATTTGGATTGATGGGAACGGATGAATTACGACGGGATCTTATGGTTGGTCTTTTGTGGGGTACCCCATTAGCATTATTCATTGGTATTGTAGTTGCAATAGGCTCGGTCACAATAGGATTGATCTATGGTGTATATGCTGGTTTCAAGGGAAAAAAAACTGATGAAGGTATGATGAGATTCAATGATATTATTTATGCTCTACCTGCACTGCCGTTTTTGATTATACTTGCAGTAACAATTAGTAACAGTATATTTGTGATAATTGGATTTTTATTGATATTCAGCTGGGTTGGAATCGCAAAAGTATCACGTAGTATGACACTCCAAATAAAAATAAAACAATATGTTGAGGCATCAAAAATTATGGGTCAAACAGATTCTAAAATAATTTCCAAACATATTATTCCCCAACTACTTCCCTATGCTTTTGCTAGTATTGCAATTTCAGTTCCTGCAGCAATCACGACAGAAGCTGGTTTAAGTTTTCTAGGTCTTGGTGATCCAACATTTCCAACATGGGGACAAATTTTACATGATGCACATACTTTCGGTGCAGCATCTAGAGGTTTATGGTGGTGGATTGTTCCACCTGGTGCTATGATTGCAATCACGGGATTGGCATTTGTATTTATTGGAAATGCACTAGATGCCATAATAAATCCAAAACTGAAACGTTAATTTTGAAAATATAAACAATTTAAGAGAAATTTTGTATTTATATCTGGAATTTATTCGTGGATATACGCTAAGTATTTGAAACCCATATACAATGAGGGAATATGCAAACAAAACTTGGGGTTGAATTTGAGATAGATTTTGCACATATACTAAAAGATCATCCAAAATGTGGTAAACCACATGGTCATACTGCAAAAATTATAGTTGAAGTTACGGGTGATGTAAAAAAAGGTGATACATACCAAGACAATATGGTGATGGATTTTCATGAAATGAAAACTGCATGTTGGAATGTAATCCAAGATTTGGACCATAAGGACCTTAATGATATGTTTGATTTTCCTACATCAGAAAATATTGCAATGTGGATTTTTGATAATTTAAAAGATAAAATTCCCATTTCTAGTGTAAAATTTTTTGAGGGTAGTAACAAATACTGTGAAATTACAAAATGATTAAGACCGATAATTCTCTAATAAATAAATCAAAACGTTTTGCAAAAAGTAGACATAAAAATCAAACAAGAAAAGATGGTAAAACTCCTTACATTAATCATCTACAAATGGTAGTTAACTTAATCAAAAAAAGCGGTGTTACTGATAATAATATACAATCTATAGGATGGTTACATGACACCATTGAAGATACACCAACTGATTTTGATGAAATCAAGGATGAGTTTGGTCTACATATTGCAAAATGTGTTACTGCATTAACTAAAGACATGAGAATTGAAAAACAAAAAAGGGAGAGACTTTACGTGAAAGGGTTAAAAAAGGCACATTGGCATGCAAAACTTGTAAAGATCTGTGATATAACTGCCAACATTCTTGATCTAGAAAATACATCGTACTCAAAGAAAGAAAGAATTAATCATTGGGAAGGAAAAAAGCCATATCTTATTGCAATAAAACATGGATTGATAAAAAATAATAAAAAAATACCAGATTTAAAAATTATTTTTGATAAGCTTAATTATGGATTAGCAAAATTTGGACAAAGTCCAGTCAGTATATAGAACTTGAACTGTATATTTATTACATGTTATTTGTTTCATCAATCATGAGTCATGATGAACAAATACAAATGATGATAAATCAAACAATGGATAGCGCAATATCACAAATTGAGGGATACTTGGGAGAAATTGAAAAAAGTAATGATATTCTTAAAATTTCAGATTCTAAAGAATTTGTTTATGGATTAATAGTTGGACAAACATTGGGTTTAGCCATGGCAGGACTATCATCATTAAAAAAAGAAATGCCAACTCAAAGTGACCAAGAGAAAATTCGTGATATGATATACAAAAACGTGCCTGAATTAAGGAAAAGGATTTTTGGATAGTATTGAAATGGCAGATAAAATAAAGTGCTCTCATATACTCGTGAACAAGCAAAGTGAAGCTATAGAAATATTGGATAAGATAAAAAATGGTGAAAAATTTGGCAAAATGGCTAGGCAATTTTCTACTGATTCTGGTAGTGCAAAAAGAGACGGAAGTTTAGGTTATTTTGGTAGAGGAAAAATGGTCAAAGAGTTTGAAAATGCTGCATTTGCCTTACAGGCTGGGCAGATTTCTGAACCAATAAAAACACAATATGGTTATCACATTATCAAACGTTTATCATAACTAAAAAAAATCATCTAGTACTTTTTCATCTTTTTCTAAATGTTTTATCAGTTTATTTCCCATATTTTTTGCAGACTCTATTTTTCGTTTACCAATAAAATAATAAGTCTCATCAATTGTATTTTTTGCAATTAGTACAACCAAGCGTCCTCTGTCTTTTCTTCCTGTTCTTCCCTTTCTCTGTACAAATCTAATAGAGCTTGGTACATTATCATAAAAAATTACTAAATTTACTTCTGATATATCTAATCCTTCCTCGCCTACTCTTGTAGCAATAAGGGCTTTTGTCACCCCATCACGAAATCGTTGAACCGTCTCTATCTGCTTTTTTTGCTTGAGTCCAGTTTCACCTGATTTACCTATAAGAATTTCAGCAGATATATTCATATCAAGAAGTTTTTGATGAATGACGTTAACAGAATCTCTATAACTAGAAAAAATTAATACTTTAGATTCTACATCATGTAAAATATCTACTAATCTATCAATTTTTGGATGCTCCAAACCATTAGATTGTTGATTTTTAGCCAAACTTATTGCCCGTGTAAAATTAGGATCAGTTTCAAAAAGCTCCTTAATGCCAGCGCCCTTTTTTTCCCTTGTCCTATCACAAAACTTTAGGAATGATGTGATTCCATGTGCTTCAAAAATATTCAACGCATATGTGATTCTAATTGCCGTAAAAAGTGGTTTTGCTGAACGTCTATTTTGAGTTAGGACAAATTGTCGAGCATTCAATAATTGTGAAAGAGATTTGTTATCAGAAAGTCGCAAACCATTTTTACGTAATTCTTTATAGCGTTCTTCTAAGGCAAGTTTGATACACATCTGAATTGCCTTCATTTCCTTCGTAAGATCTACTTTAACCCACTCTGTTTCAGTTTTCTGAATGTATGGTTTTACATCAGGACTTTCATCTGATCTTTCAATCAAATTTTTGATATGTAATCTAGTGACTATCTCCTTCGCTTTTTCTTTTTCACTTGGAAGGGTTGCAGTCATAGCCAGTATACGTGTATTAGTATTTTCGAAATATTTGGCAATGATTGAATATGCGTAATCCCCTATAGTTCTATGTGCCTCATCAAAGATTACAAGAGCAAATTGATCTGGTGAAACAATATTTCTAGCAAAGTCATTTTTTGTTATTTCAGGTGTAGCGCAGACTACGCTGTTCATCCATTTTTTCTTTCTTTTACTTAACAAATCTTCTCCAGTTACAATTCCAATATCGACAATAAGCAAGTTTTCTTTAAGAAATTCATAATGCTGGTTAACTAAAACTCTAGTTGGTGCAAGGAATAATACTCCACCAGTTCCATTTTGCATATAATCAGCAATTACTTGTAATGCAATGGTAGTTTTACCAAGACCTGTTGGAAGTACAATAAGGCTGTTTTGATTTTTTACGTCATTTGCAAGATTAGTCTGGTAGTCCCTAATCTCTATAGAATTTGGTTTGATTAACTTATGCTCGATAAAGTTCATATGCTTATTTCACCATTTAATTATGGATATGTTTTGATTTTATAGTTTTGAATTATGATTGTTGACTATACGTTAGTGTTCACTGTTTATGATCCTCAAGTAAGAGTTTTCTATATCCCTGACATTCAGCACAAATAGGTTTTCCTTTGTATGCAGGATTACCTTCCTTGATCTTAATTTTGCCCTCATTCTTTTTACATATACAACATTTAGGCATATGATTTTTTCATCGAGTTCATCTTATAAAACTAGTTTCTCCAAAGCACTGATACATCGATAAATGAACTTTATCTTATATTATAGGAAATAAAACCAATCACATTGTCAGAATCATTTGAAAGACCTACATGGGATGAATATTTTATGCTACAAGCTGAATTAGCAAAATTACGTTCTAATTGTTTGACTAGACAAGTCGGTGCAGTAATAGTTCGTGATCATAGACAAATTTCAATGGGTTACAATGGTACGCCATCAGGTATAAAAAACTGTTATGAGGGTGGTTGTAAAAGATGCCAGGATAGAATAGAGGGCAAAATTAAATCTGGTGAATCTCTTGATAGATGTCTATGTAATCATGCAGAGGCAAACGCCATAATGCATTGTGCAATTTTGGGAATTGAGGCTGGAAATAAAGACACTGTCTTGTATTCAACATTTGTTCCATGTTTAGAATGTAGTAAAATGGCAATTACAATAGGAATTAAACGAATAATTTGTCTAGACAAATACCCTGAAACTGACTATGATCTACTTAATCAGGCGGGAGTCAAGGTTGAAAAACTAGAAAAAAACAAAATTCAATACTGGTCAAAATCATTACAAAACCTCTAGAATGACAGAACAAATCACAAATAATAATTCAGAAAATACACCTAATTTATTACTAATTTCTGCAAATTATAATAATCAACAAAAAGCTGTTGTTCTAAAATTTTATGATCCAATATCTCATAAAATTGTTTTATGGACTGACAAAACAGGTCATAAACCCTATTGTTTTTCTAAATTATCACCAGCAGAATTAGATTTTCTCTCTGAGCGTTCAGATGTAATTAGTATAAAGGAAGTAACAAAAACTGATCTTCTTAAAGATGAAACAATAACTGTTTCAAAAATTTTGGTTAGTGATCCATTAGCAATAGGTGGTACACAAACTGACAAAAGTATAAGAAATATTGTTGAAGCTTGGGAAGCAGATATAAAATATTATGAAAATTATTTATACGACAATTCGCTAATTGTTGGGAAATATTATAGAATAGAAAATGACAACTTAACTCCACATGATTTTAAAATTTCTGATGAAACTAGATTATCACTAAAAAGTATGTTATGGGATAAACTTGGTGAATTAAACATACCAGATCATGAGCAGTTCATGAAAAATGTTTCAGACTGGGCAGATCTTCTAAATCAGCCTATACCAAAATTAAGAAGAATTAGTTTAGACATAGAAGTTGAGTCTGAAGAAAAAAATCGTTTACCTGATGCTAAAACTGCAGAAGGAAGAATCACTGCAGTTGGTTTTGAATCTAGTGATAAATTAAAACAGGTATTTGTTTTACGGCGAAATGATATAAGTGAAGGAACTAATGATTTAGCACCAGATATCAAAGTTAGATTTTATGACGAAGATAATGAAAAAGGAATGATAGAAGATGTATTCAACTTGATTAAAGATTATCCATTACTAATTACATACAATGGTGATGGGTTTGATCTACCATATTTGTACAATCGTGCATATAAACTAGGAATTGATAAAAATGCTAATCCACTCTACATGATGAGAGATTCTGCGACATTAAAGGAAGGTGTACATCTTGATTTGTACAGAACTCTATCAAATCGTGCTTTTCAAATTTATGCATTTGGCCAAAAATATACTGATTTTTCATTAAACAGTGTCTCAAAGGGCTTACTAAATGAACAAAAATTAGATTATGGGGTAGAGATTGATAAAATGACATTATATCAAATTGGAAAATACTGTCAAAATGATGCATATCTTACCTACAAGCTAACTAGCTTCAATAATGACTTGTTGATGAATTTACTCGTCGCAATTAGCAGAATTGGAAGGATGCCAATTGATGATATTTCTAGGATGGGTGTTTCACAGTGGATACGTAGTTTGCTATACTACGAACATAGAAAAAATAACATGTTAATTCCTCGAAGGGAAGAAATTGATAAAAGATCAACTGAAGTTACAAATGATGCTGTTATAAAAGATAAGAAATATCGTGGAGGGCTAGTAGTTGAACCGAAAGAAGGAATTCATTTTGATGTGACTGTAATGGATTTTGCAAGTCTATATCCGAGTATTATCAAAGTTAGAAATTTGTCATACGAAACTGTACGCTGCTCACATGATGAATGTAAAAAAAATATGATACCCCAGACAAATCATTGGGTTTGTACAAAGAAAAATGGTCTGACGTCTGTACTCATTGGTTCACTAAGAGATCTAAGAGTAAACTATTACAAAACTATGTCAAAAAACCAAAATCTAACAGATGAAGAAAGACAGCTATACACTGTTGTTGCTGCTGCACTGAAAGTTATACTTAATGCAAGCTATGGGGTTATGGGTGCACAGATATTTCCACTATACTTTTTACCTGCTGCTGAGGCAACAACTGCAACTGGCAGGCATATAATTTTAGATACAATTGAAAAATGTAGAGAATTAAATGTTGATGTTCTTTATGGTGACACAGATTCAATATTTGTGAAAAATCCTACTGAGCAACAGATGCAAACAATAATCGGTCAAGCAAAAAATAATCATGGTGTAGAATTAGAAGTTGAAAAAGAATACAGGTATGTAGTACTGAGTGGTAGAAAAAAGAATTACCTCGGTGTAACAAAAAATGGTAAGGTTGATGTAAAAGGATTGACCGGAAAGAAATCCCATACACCTGCTTTTATCAAATCATTGTTTTTTGATCTTTTAGATATATTAGCAGAAGTAAAAACTACTGATGAGTTTGAAAAAGCAAAAAGTAAAATAAGTTCAAAAATTGCTGAATGTTCACGAAAAATACAGGCTAAAGAAATCCCATTATCAGAACTTGCATTTAATGTCATGCTAAGTAAATCACCTAATGAATATACAAAAACTATACCACAGCATATTCGTGCAGCAAAACAATTGGAATCGATTAGGGAAATAAAAAAAGGTGATAGGATATCATATGTCAAAATTATAAACAAACCTGGAGTGAGGCCTGTTGAAATGGCAAAACAAAGTGAAATAGATTCTTCAAAATATATGGAATTTATGCAAAGTACGCTTGATCAAATAACTTCATCCATGGATATGGATTTTGATACAATTATTGGTAAGCCCAGACAAACAGGGCTTGATCAATTCTTTTGGAATTGATCGGTATGGAATTAGATGAAACAACGATGGCAGTAATTGGAATATTAGCTGGGATCTTAATTTTATCAGGTTGGGTTCCCCAAATTATCAAAGGATATAGAACAAAAAAACTAGATGATGTGTCACAATATTTGATGATATTGATTTTCATTGGTGCAGCGTTATGGTTAGTTTATGGAATGGCACTTGATGATGTATATATTATGGGTGTAAATATTGCTGCTATGATTCTTACAATGACTGTCTTATCTATGAAATTAAAATATGAGAAAAAACCAGATTATACGTAAATGTTCATCATAAACTGTAAAAATTATGAAGAGATTGCAGGTGAAAAAATAATAAAACTTGCAAAAATAGCAGAAAAAATTTCAAAAAAATATAAAATTAAAATTGCAATTGCACCTCCACATCATTTAATCCCACTAATTACAAAATTTGGAATTATTGTTTTGGCACAGCATCTAGATGATAAAAAAGTTGGAAGTACTACTGGTTTCATGATACCAGAAATTATAAAAAAATCAAAGATCGATGGTTCAATAATTAACCATAGTGAGCATCGGATCACAGAAAGTGAAATTAAAAATTTGGTAAAACGTCTAAAGAAACTGAAACTCAAAACAATTGTTTGTGTGAAAAATGTTAGTGAGGCAAAAAAATATGCAAAGATAAATCCAACTTTCATAGCAATCGAGCCTCCTGAATTGATTGGAACCGGTAGAGCAATATCAACTGAGAAACCACAATTAATAACAAATTCAATCAATGCTGTACAATCTGCAAAAAATTCTACCAAGCTACTATGTGGTGCTGGTATTGTTTCTGCGGAAGATGTATCCCGTGCTGTAGAACTTGGTTCCAAGGGAATCCTAGTAGCGAGCGGTGTTATCAAAGCAAAAAATTGGGAAAGTATTCTTAGTGATTTTTCACGTGGATTGGTTTAAAAGCAGCTCAAATCGAGCATACCTCATGAAAAAATTCAGACCTGTTTATGCGTTTGAGGAAGCTGATAGTAAAAATAGAATGCTTCTTGGTGGTAAAGGTGCTGGTTTAAGTGAAATGACACGTCTAAAACTTCCTGTACCACCTGGCTTCACAATCACAACCCAAGTTTGTAACCAATACTATGAAAATGGAAGGAAACTTCCAAAAAATGTAATGCCTTTAGTAATGAAAAATATTGTTAAAATGGAAAAAAAGACAAATAAAAAATGGAATTCTACAAAAAATCCATTACTAGTCTCAGTTAGATCAGGTGCTGCAATTTCTATGCCAGGGATGATGGATACAATTTTGAATTTAGGGTTAAATGAAAAGACGGTAGAAGGATTTGCCAAACAAACAAACAATCCACGATTCTCATGGGACTCATACAGAAGATTCATTCAATTATTTGGAAAAGTTGTCTTTGGGGTAGATGACAAAAAGTTTGATAATGTGTTAAACGCAACTAAGAAAAAACAAAAAGTAAAAGATGATAGTAAGTTAAATGTTAAATCATTAAAGAATATTGTTTTAGAATATAAGAAAATTTGTGAAAAGCACACTAAACGAAAATTTCCTGACTCACCTAATGAGCAATTAGAATTAGCAATTGAGGCTGTTTTCAAAAGCTGGATGGGTGAAAGAGCAGTGGTTTATCGACGACAAAACAAAGTTACAAGAGACATTGCAAATGGAACCGCAGTTAATGTGGTTACGATGGTTTTTGGTAATATGGGAGATGATAGTGCAACAGGAGTTGTATTTACTAGAAATGGGCATAATGGTAAAAAAGAACTTGAAGGAGAGTATTTAACGAACGCACAAGGCGAAGACGTTGTTGCGGGAGTAAGAACTGGAAAAAATATTGAGATGCTAAAAAAAGAAATGCCACGATCGTACAAAGAACTGAACAATGCGTGTACAAAACTAGAAAAACACTTCAAAGAAGTACAAGATATAGAGTTTACCGTTGAACAAGGTAAATTCTATTTGTTACAGACAAGAAATGCAAAAATGGCTGCGCAAGGATATGTAAAAACATCTGTAGATATGATAAAAGAGAAATTAATTGACAGAAATAGATCTTTGACAAGAATTCCTGCAGAACAATTAGAGGCATTATTACATAAAACAATTGATGAATCAAAGATTAAGCAATTCAAACAATTAGCAAAAGGAATTGCTGCATCACCTGGTGCTGCAAACGGAATTGCAGTTTTTGATGTGAAAAAAGCAATAGAATTGGGAGAATCAGGGAAAAAAGTGATTTTAATTAGAAAAGAAACTAAACCCGAAGATGTTCCAGCATTCTTTTCATCAGAAGGAATTTTGACAAGCCTTGGTGGAAAGTCATCACATGCCGCAATAGTATCAAGAGGAATGGGTAAATCTTGTATCGTTGGGTGTAATGAATTGAAGATTGATGAGGAATATAACAGATGTAAGGCAAATGGAATAACTGTAAAGGAAAATGATGTGATAACAATAGATGGTACTACTGGTGCTATCTATATCGGTAGTGTGCCAACAGTAAAACCAAAGAAGACAAAAGATTTTGAGACAATTCTTGAGTGGGCCCAAAAAACAAAGAAATTAGGAATTCGTGCAAATGCTGATACTCCAAACGCTGCAAAACTTGCAAGAGAATACGGAGCAGAAGGAATTGGATTATGTAGGACAGAAAGAATGTTCAACGAAGAAGATAGAATTGGAATGTTTGTAAAAATGATTATGGCAAAATCCGTAGAAGAGAGAGAGAAAATTTTAGAAAAACTACAAAAGCTACAAAAATCTGATTTTATAGCAATTCTAAAAGCAATGGAAGGATATAAAGTCACAATCAGACTCTTAGACCCACCACTACACGAATTTTTACCCAATCCAGAAACATTAATGGATAAAATTTACAAGAAAAAGGATAAAAGTGAAAAAACAATGCGTGTATTAGACCGTGCACGTGATTTGGCAGAAACTAATCCGATGATGGGGCATAGAGGAGTCAGAGTAGGAATAACATACCCAGAGATCTATAGAATGCAAATTAAAGCAGTATTTGAAGCAGTAGCTCAGCTTACAAAAAGCAAAGTTGATGCAAAACCACAGATTATGATTCCGCAAGTAGGAAGCATTGCAGAATTAAATTACATAAAAAATATCTATGACGAAGTAAAAAAAGAGATGCAGAAAAAATTCAAGATGAAATTCAATATTAATTTTGGAACAATGCTTGAGGTTGTACGTGCATGTCTTACAGCAGGCGAATTGGCAGACATCGCAGAATTCTTCAGTTTTGGAACAAATGATTTGACACAAGGTGTATTTAGCTTTAGCAGAGAAGATGTAGAAGGAAAATTCCTCGGTGATTACATGGACAAGGGTCTTGTAGAGATAAGCCCATTCCAATCAATTGATGAAAATGGTGTTGGGTATCTAATGCAAATTGGAATAAAACAAGGTAGACAGGTACAAAAAACCCTAGAGATTGGTATATGTGGAGAGCATGGCGGTGATCCAAATTCTATCAAATTCTGTCATGCAGTAGACGTATCATATGTCAGTGCATCACCATACAGAATACCTACTGCAATACTTGCAGCCGCACAAGCTGTTATTGAACAAAAGAAAACTAAAAAATCAACAAAATAATATAATATTAATTATTACTTAACTTTTTATAATGAAAGTTAAGTGATAATGATATGCTACTACCTAGTTTGGAAACCATTAAACAAAAACGTGAAAAACTCCATATCAGTCAAAAAAAATTGGCTGTGATGACTGGTGTAAGCACATCCATGATAAATCAAATAGAATCAGGTAGAAGTAAACCATCATACGATACTGCGAAAAAAATTTTTGAAAATTTAGCTAATCTTGAGGGTCAATCATCATCCCATATTGCTGGTGAAATTTGCAAATCACCTATAATAAAAATGAAAGTCACGCAAACAGTTAAGGAAGCAATAAAAAAAATGGAGAGTTTGAAAATTAGTCAGATTCCAGTTTTTGATAATACTGAACCTGTTGGGATAGTTAGTGAAGAAGGTCTTGTAAGAAAATTAGCAGATTCTAATATTTCCCAGTGGAAACAAACACAACTAAAGGATGTAATGACAGCTGTTCCACCTATAATAAATTACAGTACACCAGCTAACACACTTGGACCATTACTACAATTTACTAAATGTATACTTGTTTCAAAAAATTCAAAAATAATTGGTATCATCACTGCAACAGATACACTAAAGATGATATAATTTTCTATGTTTTTCTGATACCAGTAAATTCTGCGTCAAGTATTTCTTTTCTCACAATTCTTACTATATCATATATTTCAGTTTTAATTATTTCAGATGAGTTACACATTAATCTTACCACTAATCCAGAATTATTTGGTAATATAGTAGAACCACCAGAAACCTCATCATTATTTTTTATAATTGAATTTATTTTTTTATTTAGAATCAATGCGTTCTCATTCTTTGTCAAAATATATACTGATGCTAAAACAGTATGATTACCAAACATTCCAAGTGTATTCATGTTTTGATTTTTTGGTTTTAACATGCAATTATCAACAAATTTAATATTTTTTTCAATATTTTGTCCGATTGTTTTAAGATAACATAGATCATATGAAAATAACTCTCCCATCGCCACTCTTCCTGGTACAATTATTTCTGAATAAATCAATGTTGCAGAAGGATCTACATTTAATGATACCTTTTGATAATATCTAGAATTTCTAAATGGTATTATTTGATCTGGTATGAATTCTAAATAGCAATCCTTTCCAACGTTTATGTTAATCAACTGTGTTGCATAATTAGAATTCATTTTGTAAATCCTAGTTGCACCTTGTGTTGTAATATGGCTTACAGCATTATTTGCTAGAGAAATATCCATTCTATACCTGTCACCTTGTAATATTCCTCCTGATGGTGACATGATAAACAAATGAGCCATATTTGGAAGATTTTCATCATAATACAGTGCTTTTTGAGTATAAAGTGGAACCTGAGAATATTGGTCAGTGATTACAGTTTTATTTTTATCTGAATTTTCCTCAAATTTTAATCTCAAAAGTCCAACCTTGCCTGATTTGCCTACATCCAACTGTTCTATTTTTTTATCATACTCTGAGAATATTGCTGGAATATCATCTGGTTCACAAAATTTTAAATCAGTCATTTTATACTAGTCACCATTTTTTTTGGTGGTTGATCAAACAATACGTCTTCTATTATATGCTGTACCACCGTATCTATGCCTTGATCAGTTTTACAGTTAACAAGTGCATAGGGCTTATTCTTCCTAACAATTTTTGCATCTCTTTCCATCACATCCAGATTTGCATTAACCAATTCTGCAAGATCAATTTTGTTTATAACCAATAAATCAGCCGTTTCTATGCCCAAACCTCTTTTCCTTGGATACTTGTCACCTCCTGAAACATCAATAATATAAATAAAATAATCAGCCAAGGCAGGACTAAACGTTGTTGTAATATTATCACCCCCACTCTCAATTATGATTAAATCTAGATCACTATGTTCGCTTTCCAATTGCTCAATTACGGATAAATTGATTGATGGATCTTCACGTACAGCTGTATGAGGACATCCACCAGTAGCAAGACCGATCACCAAATTTTCAGGAAGTAATCCTTGATCAGTAGCCAAGTTTTGACGCATTCTATCAGCATCTTCCTGTGATATAACATCATTTGAAATAATACTGATCCGATAATTTTTCTTAGCTAAAATAGGTACAACCCTTTCGATAAGCATACTTTTTCCGCATCCTACAGGACCTCCAATTCCTATTCGTGGTATTCTTTTATTCATTTTAACAAAACCAGTTATGTAATAAACATCTTAGAAAATTGTTGTTCATGCTCGATTTGTATAATATCATATTCGGGTGCAAATTGCCACATATCATCTAATGATTTTGTAATGTATTCCTCACAAGTTTCTGTAATTACAGGTTTTAATTGATGTAAAATTTTTTGGCTTTGAAGATGTTCTATCATTCCTAATCTTAGTGCTGCACCTACCATACTCACAGAAAATCCATAAAGAAAATGTAACACTGACTTTTGTTTATCTATTCCTAATATGTTAGACACCACGCCTGTGACTACCGGATGTGTTCCAGGTGCACGAGATTCTTTTATTGCGTCATGATATTCAAATAATGTATTATTACTAACAAAAGAACCGATACATTTCATCATCTGTGTTCCAGATCTACATGATGCTTCTCGCAATTCTCCGATAAGTTTCATTGCAAATAATGATTTATCACATGTAATTATTTTTTCAACATTGTTTGAACTGGTAAAATCATATGCACATCCAAGTGCCACACAATCAGCAGGTCCAATTTGTTGTTCGATGTTTATTTTTATCAATTCATAAAGATCATCAATACCAGTTATCGTTTTTTCAGAAAAAACAGTCTCTAAACCGTTAGACATTGTATAAAGTCCTGTAGGGAAAAAAGAATCAGAAAGTTGCAGTAAGCTTAAATCGCTAAAGTCAGTGTTCATGTACATCCATACTTTCATGTGGAATAAAGATTTCCTCCTGCGTTGATAAATCAATTTTATTAATCACGTCATGAAATAATTTCTCAAACAATTCCATTTCTGAATCATCATGGATTGGAAAAGAGATTGTTTCATTTTTTATGGAAATTGGCCTATGTCTATTACCTATAATATGACCGACCAAAAGAAATAACCTCTTATCATTTTCAGTAAATCTGACAGTCAGTGTTTTTTCTGATAACTGCTCAATTAGAATAATCTCCGAGTCTTGTGAAATAACATCACCATGATGTAATTTTTTACCAGGATCAATGACTAGGCCTATATCAAACCCATCTTCAGTTTTTTTTCTCAAACGTGATTTTTCCATTTCAATTCTGGACAGAAATAAGTGTCTTAATTTACCCTGCTGTTTTGCATCCTCCACTTTTTTTTCTAACAGATTATCATTGTGTATATTACCAAGAATAGAATTTACAATCAGCATAGAATGTTTATTCATATACTTAGGATTATATTTTTTGTTAAAACCTAAGCATAAATACCACATAACGGAAAGTTATGCATGAATCTTACACCAAGGGAACTTGATAAATTACATATTTTTATGACTGCTGAGCTGGCTAGAAAAAGAAAGGCGAGGGGTTTAAAATTAAATCATCCAGAGTCTGTTGCGATTATTGCTGATCATATTTTAGAGGGAGCACGTGATGGTAAATCAGTTTCCGATTTAATGAGTTCTGGGAAACAAGTTTTAGGAAAAGATGATGTTTTACCAGGTGTGACAGATATTATTCATACAATTCAAGTTGAAGCGACATTTGAGGATGGTACGAAATTGGTCACAGTCCATGACCCCATAGTGTGATAGATATGTTAGCAAGATGGCATACCGACACACCTCATGTTGGTGAATATATACCAACAGATGAAAGTATCAAGGCAAACAAAGACAAAAAAACAATAAGTCTCAACGTTTCAAACACTGGAGATAGACCAATTCAAGTGGGCTCTCATACGCACTTCTCCGAAGCAAACAAAGCATTAGAATTTGATAGAGAAAAATCACTTGGGTTTCATCTAAATATTCCATCTGGTACATCTATCAGATTTGAACCGGGAGAATCAAAACGTGTTGAAGTTGTGGAATTTGGTGGTACCAAAACAATCTTTGGTTTTAGTGGATTGGTAAGTGGGGATTTAAATTCTAAGAAACAAGATGCAATTAAAAAAATCAATGAAAACGGTTTCAAAAATATTTCTGAGGATGTAAAAGAAGGCTCAAATTCACTTGAGATTCAACGTAGCCGATATGTTGCATTATTTGGACCAACAGTTGGTGACAGAGTTAGATTAGCAGATACAGATCTTATTATAGAAATTGAAAAAGATTTGATCAAATATGGCGATGAATTAGTTTTTGGAGGTGGTAAAAGTGCAAGAGATGGATTGGGACAAGCTAGTGGTGTATTACGTGAAAACTCTGCCGATTTGGTAATTACTAATGCTATGATAATTGATCCTGTACTTGGTATCATAAAGGCAGACATTGGCATAAAAGATGGTAGAATTATTGGTGTTGGTAATGCAGGGAATCCAAATGTTATGGATGATATTGACATTGTTGTTTCATCAAATACTGAAATAATTTCTGGTGAGCATACAATTTGTACTCCTGGAACAATTGATAGCCATATTCATTTCATATCTCCTCAGCAAGCAATTGATGCAATTTGTAATGGAACAACAACTATGATTGGAGGTGGTACTGGACCAGCTGATGGTACAAATGCAACAACTTGTACGCCTGGAGAATGGAATATACACAAAATGATTGAGGCTGTAGAAGAATACCCATTAAACTTTGGATTTTTGTGTAAAGGGAATGACTCTCGAGAGGAGGCGTTATTGGAACAAGTTAAGGCTGGTGCGTGTGGATTAAAACTTCATGAAGATTGGGGAACAACCCCTGCTACAATAAACTCTGCACTGAATGTTGCTGATAAAACTGATACCCAAGTTGCAATTCATACAGATACTCTCAATGAGTGTGGTTATGTTGATGATACCATCAAAGCAATTGCTGGAAGAGCAATTCACACATATCATACCGAAGGCGCAGGTGGTGGACATGCACCTGATATTATGAAAATTGCTGGTGAGCCAAATATCCTACCATCATCAACAAATCCTACAAGACCATACACAGTAAATACACTTGAAGAACATCTTGATATGATGATGGTTTGCCATCATCTTAACCCATCAGTACCAGAAGACGTATCTTTTGCTGAATCACGAATACGTGCTGAGACAATCGCTGCTGAGGATGTATTACATGATATTGGTGCCATAAGCATGATGTCATCTGATAGTCAGGCAATGGGTAGAGTAGGTGAAGTTACTACCAGAAACTGGCAAACTGCTGATAAAATGAAGAAGATGAAAGGAAGTTTGTCTGAAGAAACGGGAGATAATGATAATCTTAGAATAAAGCGTTACATGGCAAAAATTACTATAAATCCAGCCATCACTCATGGAATTTCTTCCCATGTGGGTTCACTTGAATCTGGTAAAATGGCTGACATTGTTGTCTGGTCACCACAATTCTTTGGAATAAAACCTAAACTGATAATCAAAGGTGGATTCATCGCATATGCATTGATGGGTGATCCTAATGCATCTATACCTACAACAGAACCTGTTTACTATCGTCCTATGTTTGGTGCACTTGGTAAAGCAAAACAAACAACATCAGTCACATTTACGTCTCAAATTGCATTAGATAATAAATTAGAAGATAAATTAAAAATTCAGAAAAAACTTGTTGCTGTGAAAAACTGTCGTGGTATTGGAAAAAGTGACATGCTGTATAATGATAAAACACCTAAGATAGAAGTTGATCCAGAGACATATGAAGTCAAAGTTGATGGTAAAATTGCAACAGTTGATCCTGCGGAAAAATTGTCACTTACCAGACTTTATAGTTTGTATTAGGTACCTGCAATCAAACGTCTATTACGCAAAGTACGTCTCAATAACATAAAGCCGGCTGCGGTTGTAAATGCACCAAATAAAATATTCACCAAGTTTGCATCACCTGCTGCTGTTCCAACTAATGTGAACACCATTCCAAGTACCATCATTAATGCACCCAAACCAGCAAAGATCATCATAGAAATAGGCATCTTCCCAGGTGCCTCACCCTTATTTTTATCAGGTAAAACTCCACTAATTGCGGTCCTATAGCATACGCCACAAAAACTCCTTTTCTTCTCACCTTGCCATGCAGGTTTTAGAAAATAAAATTCAGTTCTGCACAAGTCACAAGGAACCATTGGAATCGTAACCCTTCCATATCTTTCCCAGTTCTCACCAACCCTCATCATGCAAGACTTGCAATAGTAACCACCAATTTTCCATAATTTATTGAATCTAAATTTCTTAAAGCCTAATGCCTCACCACAACCATTACACGAAGCCATAATACAAAATAAATAATCTAGTTTATAATCTTACTATTCGCTTGCTTGCTTGCTGCCGCCACCACTGGCAACTTTGGCGAATCCGCCTCTTGCCTCCCATATTGGGATTCCAATTATGCAGAATGCTGCAATTGATACCCAAACGATTGCAATACCGACCCACATTCCATAGAATGCAAGGTCAAAGACATAGCCAGAGAAGTATAATGGTAATGGCCAGATTACTACACAAACTATAGTCAAAATACCGCCACCCTTAAGGCTGAATTGATATGCTTTCTTTAATGTAGCCTCATCCTGTTCGGCTTTAGCAATTTGGGCTTTAACTGATTCAGTCATATCGGCTTCAACAATTTTCATCTCCTTATTCATGAGATTCCAATCGTATTTCTTGTTCTGAGCCAAACTGATTACTACACAAATTAATCCAGATGATAAGATTGCTACAACGTTACCATATAACATTGGGAATGCGCCACCGAGTGAAGCAATATCAACTACACCGTTTGCTTCTGATGCTGCAACACTTGTCCATGTGAGTAATGATAAACATACACCGATAAGTGCACCAGCAACTGCGCCAGCACGAGTAGTTTTGCTCCAAGTAATTGTTAATGCAATTGGAATGACGGCAGAGCCGATTAAGATTCCCATTGCTAAGTATACAAATCCTAAGCTCAATCCCATACCAAGTAGGACAACAGCTAGCGCACCCATACCAAGCCCGAACGCCACAATGACACCACGAGAAACTTTCAATAGTTGTTTTCCAGATGCTGCTGGATTACTATACGTTCTGTATACATCATATGTAATCAATGAAGATACTGCGATTAATTCAGCAGATCCTGCTGAAGTTACTGCCATGAATAGCATGACTAGAACCATAATTGCTCCAATTTCACCCATCATTACTGATGCGGCTGCTGGGACTGTAAGTCCGAGCTGCACCTGCTCTGGCGTAAGTTGTAC
>ENA-UPTF01001020-UPTF01001020.1-marine-metagenome-genome-assembly--contig:-NODE-1020-length-18493-cov-3.610339_pt1 | contig 18493 bp, 18 predicted proteins | sample MGYA00238166_ERZ767019 | MGnify/ENA primary metagenome ERZ767019 (study PRJEB28930, sample SAMN06266391) | marine metagenome | isolation source: Sea water from 250 m depth | place: Atlantic Ocean...
GTAGTTTTAATTTTACTAATGCTTTCCATTTACTTTCTAAATTTTTTTGAAGGTAAGTTCTTTTCAAATGATAATAACCTTATTCCTAAAGAGGTGACAGGAGTAAAAAATTCAATAACTAAAGATATAGCGGCTGCTGTAGCAGTAGCGCTCTACAATAAAAGCAAAATTACACAAAATAACAATTTTGAATATGTAGTCAAAGATAATTCTTGGATTAGTGTAAATAGATCAAGAATATTTTTGAAAAGATCTGCAAGGAAGTAATTTTGAATAAATTTGAATTTATGATAAATAATGAAAAATTTCATGTTGAAATTTTGGAAGAATCTTCAGAAACCTATAAGGTAAAAGTTAATGAAGAGATTATTATTGTAAATAAATCAAAATATGAAAAAGAAAAAGATTTTTCAACGGAAGATTTGATAAAATCTAAACTAGAGAATGAGGATTCAAAAGTTAATACTCCTATTAGTCCTCCTGTCAAAAAAACTGGTGATATAACAGCATTAATGCCCGGGAAAGTGATTCAAATCATAGTAAAAGAAGGTCAAAAAATAAAGGTCGGGGATCCTCTTGTAGTAATCGAATCAATGAAAATGGAAAATACCATTTCATCAGAGGTAAATGGTACTATCAAATCTATAAATATACAAATTGATGACAATGTACAATTTGATCAAGTTTTATTCACAGTTATTTAAAATGATGAAAGTTTTATAAATGATTGATTATATTGAGCCTATATTTGAAGGATTAAAAAGTTTATTTTACGATCCTAAAATAATAATCATGTGGATTGTTTCCGCTATTTTATTTTATTTTGGGATTGTCAAAAAAAAGGAACCATTGTTACTAATCCCTATTTCATCTGGTATTTTGTTTGCTAATTTACCGATGGGAGAATTAATAAGAATTGGAGGTAATGGTGAACCGGATGGTTTCATAAAAATTTTTCAAGATATAGGATTATCTACCGATATTTTACCCTTGTTAGTATTTTTGGGCATGGGAGCTCTAACTGACTTTGAGCCAGTTCTAGCAAACCCCAAAACTTTATTACTTGGAGCAGCTGCGCAAGTTGGTGTTTTTGCTGCTTTATTGGGAGCATTATTATTAGGAATGACGCCTTGGTTTAACTTTGGACTTTTAGAAGCATCTTCAATTGGAATTATAGGAGGTGCTGATGGTCCAACTACTATTTTTATTTCTACTAGAATGAGAGAAATTGGTCAAAGTATTCCAAATTTAAATGTTATGGATATAGTAGGTGCAACTGCTGTTGCGGCATATTCTTACATGGCTTTGGTTCCAATAATTCAACCACCTATTATAAGACTATTTACTACAAAACATGAAAGAAGAATCAGAATGGATTATGCTTCCAAAAAAATATCAAAAAGAACAAAAATTATTTTTCCAATAGCAACATTGATTATAGTGAGTGTTTTGGTTCCTGCTGCTTCTCCATTGATATCAGTTATGATGTTTGGTAATTTATTGAGAGAAAGTGGAGTAGTTGATAGATTAGCTAAGACTGCACAAAATGATTTGATGAATATAGTTATAATTTTATTGGGACTATCTGTTGGAGCTACTATGCCAGCAAATGTTTTTTTGAAGTTAGAAACAATTTCAATATTCATTTTGGGATTGTTTTCATTTATTTTTGCTACGATTTCAGGGATTTTATTAGCTAAATTTATGAATCTTTTTTTATCTAAACCAATTAATCCAATGATTGGAGCTGCTGGAGTATCAGCTGTGCCCATGGCAGCTAGAGTAGTCCAAAATGAAGCTATAAAAGAAGATCCTAGTAATTTTTTGCTAATGCATGCAATGGGTCCTAATGTTGCTGGTGTAATTGGAACAGCAACTGTTGCAGGTGTCTTATTGGCGATAGTTCCAAATTTAGTTAGATAAGTAGATTGACATGAGACATTTAAATTTCAGAGGTATATTCCCTATAATTTCCACCCCTTTTAATGCTAAAGAGGAAATTGTATATGATGATGTTCGTCGGCAAGTAGACTGGCTCATAGATATTGGAGTAGATGGAATAGGAATCGCTATTGCGAGTGAAGTTTATAAACTTAATGATAAAGAAAAATTTGATTTATTAAGTACAGTTGTTGATCAAGCATCTTCTAGGGTCCCTATAATTATGAACACAGGTGCTGAAAGTACTTTTTCTACTATTTTTTACTCAAAAAAAGCAGAAGAATTAGGTGCAAATGGATTGATGATAAGACCTCCCTCTTTTATAAAAACCTCACCTTTTTTACATGAAGATTTTTATTTTAATATAGCAAATTCAGTAAATATTCCAATCTTTATGCAAGATCAAAATGACGCAAGTATCTCAAGTGAACAGGCAGTTAAAATTTCAGATTTACATGAAAATTTATCTTATATTAAATTAGAAAGTATGCCAACTATACCTAAATTCGACTTTTGTAACACTAATTCTTCTCGTGAAAAACTAATCCTATTTGGTGGTGCCGGAGGATTGTTTTTTTTGGAAGAGTTAAGACGAGGATCATCAGGTACAATGCCGGGTTCTACATTGCCAGATATTTTTGTCAAAGTTTGGAATTTATGGCAAAAAAAAGATTTTGACAATGCCCTTTCATTTTATTCTAATTATTCTCAGTTGATAAAAATATTAGCGCAACCCCAAGGTTTATCCAATTGGATTTATAAATATATTATGTATAAAAGAGGAATATTTAGTAAATCATCAATACATGCTAGAAATCCGGCAATGAAACCAAGTGAATTACATTTCAAAGAAATTGATAAACTTTTAGATATAAATAATTTATAACATGGAAGACCTATTTATCATTTATTTTTTACTTTCCTTTTTATGCCTACTCATTGGATTTTTAGGAGGAATGATGGGGATTGCTTTAGGAAGTGTTCGATTACCCATTATAATTTTTTTTGGATTTGAGCCGATCATAGCATCATCAACTAATTTGATTGCGGTGATTTTTGGTTCGATCTCAGGTCTCATCCCAGCAATAAAACAGAAAAGAGTCCCAATAAAATCTTCTATGAAGATAGCTTTTCCTTCAATAATTGCTGCGTTTCTGGGAGGATATTATGCTATACATTTTTCTGAAAAATTTATAATTATAACTATTTCCATTTGTCTATTTATTTCTGGATTGGTTTTATTTTTGAACAATTCTTATGAACAAGAAGACAATTTAAATCAAGGTAAATTAAATTCAATAAAAGAACTATTCTTGGGCGTTTTTATAGCTTATTTTGGTGGGCTTATTGGAATCGCGCTCGGAGTTTTACGTGTTCCAGCTTTAGTTTATTTTCTGAAAATGAATATTAAAACTGCGGGTGGGGTTAATTTGTTACTGACAGTATTTATAGGATCAGCTGCATTTTTGGGACATTCATTTGCTGGAGTAATGGACTACAATTTAATCTTTGTAGTTGTTTTACCTACTATTATTGGTATGTACTTAGGATCAAGAAAAGTTATGGATTTAAATCAAAATTTCTTAAATAAATTTGTAGGTATATTCCTAGTCTTATTATCGTTAATATTCAGTATTAGATTCATCTAAAGGATGAAATAAATCACCCTTTAGATAGAAAAACTTACTTTTTTGTTTCCCAAAATATATCACCGATTTCTTCTAAAGCTGCTTTAAATTCATTTGCTTTTTCCATATCAACATTTACTTTTACAAATGAACCTAATTTACATGCATTCCATATTTTTGAATGTAAATCTGGATATTTTTCTAAATGTTCAGGCTTGAAATAATCAGTCCAAATAATCAATATGTCATCCTTGGCTTTTTTAGCATGTTCTTCTTTAACAGACACGTATCTAGCCATAGAATTTCCAAGACTTGCTGATGGTCCTTTTGAAAAATCTAATTCTCCAAGTAACTCAGTCATTCTTATAACTGTCTGAGCTGCCTGAATAGCGTCTCTTGGATCGTATATCCCACAGGGAATATCACAGTGACAGCTGACTTTTTTTGCAGGTAAAATTTTATTTATAATATTACTTATCATTTTTACTCCTTTTGTACTTAATTTATGTTTGTTTATAGAATATATATTATGTCATATTTTAAAAAAATAATTCTGATTTTTATCAAAAATCCGTTAAATATTTTCTTATATCGAAGAAGATTTTTACGCATAGAAACTTTTGGAGAAAGTATGGAACCTAATTTTTTTTCAGGGGAATTTTATTTGGTAAAAAAAAACTTTAATCCTTATTTATTTGAGAGATTTGATATTGTTGTTATACATTGTGAAAAACACAATAGTCTTCATTTAAAACGGATTATTGGTATTAATAATGAAAAAATTTCATATAAGAAAGGGATTTTGAATATTAACGGAAAAAAAATTCTAGAGAAAAATGTGATACACAATAAAAGGATAAATGTTTCAATTATTCTTGGAGAAAATGAATACTTTGTAATGTCTGACAATCGAGAAAATTATAATGTTAATTGTGACTCAATTAACACAGGGCCTGTTAAAGTTGATCATGTTATAGGTAAAGTTATTATCTGATTATGATTAATTTACATTAAAAGTATTTTTCAATAATTTTTTTCCCAGATAAAGCTGCTGCCTCCATAGTGTTGGGAAGTTCTTCTATTGTCCAATCACCACATACGAATATATTCTTAAGTTGATTATCTATTTTTCTATTAGTAAGTAGTGTTGCCTTTGGTGATCTAATCACCAGAGACTTTGTGGTTTCAACCTCTTGATCTATATTAAATTGTTTTCTTAATTCGTGTTCATATAAATTTATCAATTCTTCATTACTGTGTTTTAATAATTTATTTGCATCACTTATAGAAATTATTAATCTTTGTGTAGTACCTTTGTTTTTTCTATTGTAATAATCTGAGAATACCCACTCTAATTTAGAATCAGTGAATACTTTAAAGTCTTCATACATTACGGTTGAATCAAACCAAAAATAGATATTTATTATTGCAGATCTTTTGGAAAGATTTTCATCTGATTCAATTCCTAAAATTGAGCTTGTAGATTCAAAATCAGTTGCAAGGATTAAGTTTTCTGTTTCAAATTGTATTTTTTTCTTAGAATTGATCTTAATTGTTCCATTTTTCTTATTCTCTATACTTTCAATTTTGATACCTAAATGAATATTTGAATTATTTTCTTTTAGGTATTTAGTAAAAGAATCCATAAAAACACTTTGAAATGATTCTTTGGCATAACAAATAAAGAATGTTTTTTTTGGATTGAAAATCATATAGTTGAAAAGATTTATTGCAGAATTGTAACTAATTTTATCTATATTTATATTAAATGCTGGAGTGCATATGATTTTCCAAAATCTATCTATAATTTGATCATTTTGTTTGTTTGTTTTTAGCCATTGCAAAAATGAAGAATCATTTTTGGATGTTTTTGCGAGTTTTAGTTTTGCTAAACCATAAATAAGTTTAAACCTGTTGATCAAATTTAAATTTTTGTAATTAATAACTCCTAATAATATTGAAAAAGGATATTTGATAATATTGGATTTGATATAGTAGGTCTTTTTATCTGTAGAAACTGGAATATTTAAAACTTTATTAAAGATAAATTTTTTTTCTAAATTTAATTTATTAATTACATGTAGAAAATTTTTATATGAACTCAAAAAAACATGTTGTCCTATATCAATAAACGTTTCTTCAGATTTAATTGAACCAGCTCTTCCTCCTATAAAGTTTTTAGCTTCGATAACAGAAACTTTGTGCCCTTTTTCGATTAGATGTATTGCAGCAGAAATGCCTGCTATACCTCCTCCTATTATTGTGATTCTATTTTTTTTCATTTTCTATGAATGTAAATTTTAACAATTGCTTTTGCTATTATAAAAATTTTTTCTAATTTGTTTGTTTTGGGTTTATTAACTAGTATTTTGTGTTTGTTTTTTTCAATTTTGTCTAAAATTTTTCTTCCTGAATCTACAAACACTTGAATTAAAATAGCTGGTCTTTTTTCTAAATTATGTACTAGTTTTTCTCCTTCGTCGTATAGAGTTCTGTTATAAAGTACCATTTCTTTTAAAAAGTTGTCAAAATCATCATGTTTTTTATTATCAAATACATATTGTTCTTCAAAAGCATGCATTTGTATTGAATGTTTTTTCATAATATCTAGTGGTAAGTAAACTCTTCCTTTTTTTTTGTCTTTTTTTATATCTTGTAGGAAATTGGTAATTTGAAGCGCAGAACAAATTTTATTAGATAAATTTATATTTTCTATGGTTTTATACCCTAAAATATTTAAAACTATTTCACCTACTGGATTTGCTGAATATTTGCAATAATCCAGGACTTCTGAGATATTGGCATATAATTTTTTACTCTGATCTAATATATTTGCCTTGATTAATTTTTTAAATGGTAAACTATCTAGGTTATGTTTTAAGATTGTTTTTTTAAGTGCTATGAAAATAGGAATCCTTGTTTTTTCTGTAAACAACATTGAAAATTCTTTTTCCCATAACTTTAATTTTTCTAATCTGTTTCCTCCCGCTTCATCCCCTAAGAAATCTACTCCTCTGCAAAAAGCATAAATGGATGCGAAATCATCCATCAATTTGTTATTTATAAAAAAAAATCTTAAAGGAAAATTTTCGTAATTATTTTTTAATATTTCATAACAAAACTTTATGGAGTCTTCATACCTAAAACTATTGGGATTTTGGGGGAATAACAGTTTTTCCATTTTATTTAAATTTCTAAAATTGTTTTGATTAATTCATTATTTTGAGATTTTAATATATTTTTTTTATCTACAAAACTATAAAACATTCCGGTTGAAATATAATTTTTCATTTGAGTTATCATTTTCTTTGGATTATTTTTTTCAAATAATGGGGTTTTATTATTAATAATTCTTATAATTGAAAATTCTTTAGATAGGTCTTCACATAACTTTGATATTTCCCATGCTGAATTATCAACGAAACTACTTTGAATATTTTTGAACAGCCATTCTTTAGCGTAATTTTTATTCTTTATGGTTTTAGTGTGTTCTAGGATCATCCCAGAAACTACACTATGCTCTATTAGATTTTTTTCTAATAAATTAGATATAGACTTATTAAGGTTTTGTGAAGTTTCAATCCATCTATCAGATCTTGGGATAGCCCAATTTATAGGACGAGAATTTAAAAGGATAAGTTCTTTAGCAATTACTATGGTATTATTTTTTAGAGTACTTGTTAACGGTAGTGCAAAATCCAATGAGATAATTTTTTCTGGATTATTTTCTAAAATATGTGATTTCAAACTATCTATAGGCTTTTTTGTAGAATCATATATGAAATAAAACCCTTCTCCATTAATCTTATTAAACAAATTTGACATTTTTTTGTGGTTAATAATTATTAAATTCATTCATTTCTTTCTATATACCAAGAATTTATTTATTTCTTTTAAGTTTTCTTTGTTCAAGTTTTTTATTTTTAAATCTGTAATAATTTTTTCTGAATTTTTGAAATTTTCATTCAAAATTTTATTACAATATTTTTCTGTTTTATACTTACTCATTAAATTTATTATGTCTTTTAGAAACCTTTCTAAGTTTTTTTCATTTAAAAAAATATCATTGATCATTCTATTATCATTTCCTGTGGATTCATTAAGTAGATGTAAAATTGGTAAAGATTTTTTTTTCTTCAGAATATCACTTCCAATTGGCTTACCAAATTCATCATTACCCCATATCCCTAATATGTCGTCTTTTATTTGAAACATATGTCCAAATTGTTTGCCTAATTTTGAAAACTGTTCAGATTTTTCATCAGAAAAATAATTAAAGAAAGCTCCTAATTTTGCTGATGTTTCAATTAGTGCTCCAGTTTTTTTATTAATCATTTCTAAGTAATTTTCGATATTTATATTTAATGTACTTTCAAAAGATAAATCCAAAAATTGCCCTTCTATAACTTGCATGCAAGTCTTACTAACAATTGATCTTATTAGCGCAATTTTTTTTTGGTTCAATGGTTTTAATAGATCTATTGATTTGCTTGCTAATGCATGCATCGATGATCCTGAAATTATACCTCTTGGTTCTCCCCAAATTTTCCAGACAGTTTTTCTGTTTCTTCTATATTCATCCTTATCTTCAATATCATCGTGTATTAAAGAAAAATTATGAAAAAGTTCTATAGCCATAGCTATAGGAAGAATATCTTCGTTTTTACCACCTAAAGATTCATTTATCAACATCATTAAAGAAGGTCTAAATGACTTGCCAGAAACTTTTGTTATGCCTCCGTGTTCATCAATCCAGCCTAAAAAATAACGATGAGTAAAATATAAGTCATCATTAAGATGTTTATAAAACATTTTTGTAAACCTGGTTAAATCTTTTTGATAATCGTTGAAAACCTCAGGTAATTGAATTTTTTCCATTTCGTTTGATGACTTTTTTATAATTATAACTTTTTGCAAATCGGAATAATAGAGCAATACGTTATATATAAATATTTGTATATCTTATAATTATGTTATAAGATTATATATATAATTATTAATATATTATATATTTATTAATGTTAAGATTAATTATTATAAATAAAGGTAGGTTATCATAGTGTTTTCTAGAGAAGAACCTGTATATGCTATAGGAATTGTAGCTCGTATAGTGGGTTTGCATCAACAAACGCTAAGAAATTATGAAAGATGGGGTCTTGTTGTTCCACAAAGATCACCTGGAGGGACAAGATATTATTCTGTTGTCGACATAGAGCGAATAGAAAAAATAAAAGATTGGATAGATAAATTTGGAATAAATAGAGCTGGGATAGAAATAATAACAGAACTTATAAAAGAGATATCTACTCTAGAAAATAAAATTAAATATCTAGAAACAGAGTTATCAAGATTTAAAACAAGAGGGGTTAATAGAGAATTACTTGAAAAAAACAGGAGAAATTCATGATAGATGAAAAACAAAAAAGGGGTTGGGTTGGAGGCTATTGGGATCCATCAACTCTCTCAGAGGACTTGAATCAAATTATAACTGAGGCACAAAATATTTGTATAAAATTTTCAAATCCAAGTTTTGATATAGATCATATTGCATATAGTATAATTTCAAGTGAAACTGGGAAAAAGATATATGCGGAAATATTTGATGATCCTGCTAAAGAACCTTTATTAAATGAAGCTATATATAATATTGGGTCAGCGATTAATAGTAAACCAAAGGTTGCTAAAATCTCTAGGGACGGGAGTCTGTCTAAAATCGATAGTACTAATATTACTTTAGATGATACTGCTATTTCACTTTATAATTATTCTAAAAAAATAGCAGAGATTCACAAGAACAGTTCCATATCTATAGAAAATGTAATGTTAGCTTTGGCTTATGTTAGTCATGATTATATTTACTCGAAAAATCAGTATGGAATCATCAGTCTTTTTAAAAAATATGAAATTGTTAAAGAACACGTTGAAAATGCAATCAAAAGAATTAAATCATATGACTACAGAGCAAAAGATTTCAAAATTGACGATAAAGATGAAAAAGATAATCAACACAAAAACAAATATGAAACATTAGAAAAATATACAGTCGACCTGACTGCATTAGCCATGGATAATCTTATAGATCCTGTAATTGGTAGAGATGAAGAAATTAAACGCGTCCAGCAAATTTTATCACGCAGAACAAAAAATAACCCTGTTCTTATAGGAGATGCAGGTGTGGGAAAGACAGCAATAGCTGAAGGCTTGGCCTTAAATATTGCTAGTGGAAATACTCCAGAATCATTAAAAGGTAGAAGAGTTTTGTCATTACAATTAGGTCAATTAATTGCTGGTAGTGGAGTTAGAGGAGAGTTTGAAGAAAGATTGCAATCCATTATGGATGATGTAAAAAATGCACAGGGAGAAATAATACTCTTTCTTGATGAAATACATACTGTTGTTGGAGCGGGAAGTGCTCAAGGTGCTCTAGATGCGTCCAATATGATGAAACCAGCTTTGTCTAGAGGAGAATTACAAACAATAGGTGCTACTACACCAGATGAATATAGAAAGCACATTGAATCTGATTCTGCTTTGGAAAGAAGATTTTCCCCTGTTTGGGTGAAAGAACCTAATATAGAAAACTCAATTAACATGCTTAAGGGGCTAAGGTCAAAGTATCAAAATCATCATAATTTGAAAATTTCTGATGATGCATTAGAATCAGCTGTGATTTTATCTGACAGATATCTTACTAATAGACATTTACCAGATAAAGCAATTGATTTAATGGATGAAGCATTAGCAAAAATAAATATAGACAATCCAAAACTACCGGATCATGTCATACAACTTGATGAAAAAATACTTGATTTACAAACAAAAGAATCACACGAATATGCAATATCTGGTGAGGAAGGTATAAATCAGACTGATGAAATCAAAAACCAACGTGTAAAAGCTCAAGAAGATAGATCTAAAAAATTTAAGGAATGGAAATTTAATAATCAATTGGTCGAAATAGTGGAAGCAGAACACATAGCAAAAATAGTTTCTGAAAAAACGGGGATACCATTGATTAATTTGGTAGAAACTGAAGCAAAAAAACTGTTGGATTTAGAAGAACGGTTACATAAAAGAGTAATTGGTCAAGATGAAGCAGTTAAGAGTATTGCTAATGCAGTTCGAAGAAGTAGAGCAGGTTTACACGACCCCAATCGACCCCTAGGTTCATTTATTTTTTTAGGACCTACAGGTGTCGGTAAAACTGAATTAGCTAAATCACTTGCAGAATTTCTGTTTGATGATGAAAATAAAATGATTAGAATCGATATGTCTGAATATCAAGAGTCACATACAACCGCTCGACTTATAGGAGCTCCTCCTGGTTATATAGGATATGATAATGCAGGTCAATTGAGTGAACAAGTTAGAAGAAATCCATATTCTGTACTTTTGTTTGATGAGATTGAAAAAGCTCATTCTGATATCTTCAATATTCTTTTGCAAATATTAGATGATGGAAGACTTACTGATGGCCAAGGTCGAACAGTTGATTTTTCAAATACTTTAATTATTATGACTTCAAATTTAGGAAGCAATATTTTTGGCTCTGAGTCTTTAGGATTTAATAATAAAAGGGAAAATGATAATACAGATATAAAAAATAATGTTAATGAAGCTTTAAAAAAGCATTTTAGGCCGGAATTTTTAAATAGAATTGATGAGACAATAATCTTTGATACTTTGACGAAAGAAAATCTGATAGACATAGTTGAAAAGGTTATAAAAAAATTAACATTTAAATTAGAAAATCTAAATATTAAAATTTTCGTTCCAAAAAATGTAAAAAATTGGATAGCTGAAAATGGTTTTGATAAATTTTATGGAGCTCGTCCTCTCAATAGGTTAATCCAAAAAGAAATTGAGGATAAGATATCTAAAATGATAATTTCTAAGGAGGTATCTGATCAAGATCATTTATACTTAAGATTAAAAAATAATGAATTGATTATATCTAAGAAAAAATTATCAAAATCTTTACTCAATGGGAAAAAATAAAAAAATTACTGTAATTGTTTTAGCAGCAGGAAAATCAGAAAGATTTGGACAAAATAAAATATTATATGAATTAGATGGTGTTCCTGTAATTATAAAAACTTTAAAAACAATTTATAAACTTTCAAATGTTGAAAATGTAATAGTTGTTTGTTCGAAGGAAAATATAAAAAAAATAAATGATATTTTGAGCAATGAAAATATTCAAACTAATACTGTCACCGTTCTAGGTGGGATTACAAGAATGGAATCCTTATTAAAAGCAGTAAATTATTGTGATATGAACAATATTTCGGATGAAATAATTATAGTACAAGATGCGGCTAGGCCTAATTCAACATTAGAATTATATCAAAAAGGTATCGAATCATTGGATAATTATCATGCTGTGGTTCCGGGTATAAAACCAAATGATACAGTGAAAATTATTGATAATAATAATATTGTAATAAAAACAATGAATAGAGAATCAATTATGAATATTCAAACTCCACAATTTTTTGATCGTAAAGTTTTAGTTGATAATATAAATTTGAAAAAAGATTTGCTAAATTTAACTGACGATTCTTCAATATTTGATGATTCCTCTACTCAAGTAAAAATCATAAAAGGAACTCATGAAAATTTAAAAATTACAAATAAATCTGATATTGATTTTTTTCATCAAAATATAAAGTATGGTATAGGTTTTGATGTACATAAATTAATACCTCACAAATATTTAACTTTGGGTGGGATTAAAATAGATTATCCTTTTAAACTGGATGGTCATTCAGATGGTGATGCTTTGATCCATTCAATTATAGACTCTATTTTAGGAGCATGTGGTTTAGGAGATATTGGTAATTATTTCTCATCTGAAGATGCTTCTTTTAAGGATATCGATTCTCAGATAATGTTATCTGAAATAAAAGAAATGGTATATAAAAAAGGTTTTGAGATTTTACATATAGACAATACGATAATTGCTCAACAGCCACGTATGAATAATCATTTGAAAAAGATGAAAATTAATTTATCTAAAACATTAGATTTAAATGTCAATAATATCAATATCAAAAGTACTACTACAGATCAGTTGGGAATTATAGGATCAGAAAAAGCAATAGCTGCTCAGTCAATAACAACTATAAAAAAAATTTATTAATCATGTATTTATATAACTCTCTAACAAGAAAAAAAGAAGAACTAATAGGAAAAAAAGTCAGGATGTATGTCTGCGGTGTTACTGTATATGATCGTCCTCATCTGGGGCATGCTTTATCAACTGTCACTTTTGATGTGTTACATAGATATCTTGAATTTATAGGCCATAAAGTAATAAGAGTACAAAATTTTACAGATGTTGATGATAAAATTATTGACAAAGCTAGAGAACTAAAAATATCACCCATAGAAGTTGCTGAAAAATATATTAAAACTTTTTTTCAAGATATGGATGAATTGGGAGTTAGGAGAGCTGATGTACACCCTAGGGCAACTGAAGATATGAGTGAAATTATTAATTTAATAGAAATCTTGGTTCATAAAAATGCAGCATATGAAACAAACGGAAGTGTATATTTTGATATTAACTATGATAAAGGTTACGGTAGATTATCTAGAAGAAAATTAAATGAAATGCTCGAAAATACTCGAACTCAATCTGAGCCGGGGAAAAGAAACCCTGCAGATTTTGCTTTATGGAAAGCAGCTAAACCAGAAGAAATACACTGGCAAAGCCCATGGGGACTTGGTAGGCCTGGTTGGCATATTGAATGTTCAGCTATGGTAAAAAAACATTTAGGAGATGAAATAGAAATTCATGGAGGGGGACTAGATTTAATTTTTCCTCATCATGAAAACGAGATTACTCAAAGTCAATCAGCTAATGATAGTGATTTGTTCTCTAAGTTCTGGGTTCATAATGGATTATTAAAAAGATCTGGAGATGAAAAAATGAGTAAATCACTTGGGAATTCTTATGATGTAAGAGACGCTTTAGATAAATATTCAGGTAATTGTATTCGGTTGTGGATTTTACAAAGTCATTATCGTCAACCCAGTAATCTTGATGAAGATTCTTTGGAAAATGCAGAGTCTTCATTGAAGAGAATTGAAAGAATTCTAACTTTGAAAGGCGTTGATGGATTTGATACAAAGGATTACGAAGAAAGATTCATAACAGCAATGAATGATGATCTAGGAACGCCTTCTGCAATAGCTATAATATTTGAATTAACTCATGATATAAATAAGAATTTTTCTCAAACCAAAAAAGTGAATGAAGGAATAAATTTATTATACAAATTTGGATCTGTTTTAGGCTTCGATTTTGACAGATCAAATACTTTTGATGATAAAGAAATAAATAAAATGATAGAATCGAGGAACAAGTTTAGAGAAGAAAAAAATTATCAAAAAGCGGATCTAATAAGGGATCAACTACTAGAAAAAGGAATCGAAATATTAGATTCTAAAGAAGGCACTAATTATAGGAAAATTTAGAAACGTACATTTAATACTGCGATAAATACAAAAATTATAATTAGAACAATAGTAAGTCTAAAGAGTATTTTTTCAAAACCTCTTCGGGATCTATATGAACCATCTGCTTGACCAAAAAGGCCTGCACTACTTCCACGAGTTTGTAAAAGTATTATTAGTATTATTATTATTGCTAAAATTAGCATTAAAATAGTAAACAAACTATCCAAGATTCATATCCTACTTTCTATTTTTTTTTGTCTAAAATTTCATTTATTAAGCTGTTTGATACGCTAGGATCAGCTTGTCCTTTAGTTGCTTTCATCACCTGACCTAATAAGAATTTTTTTGATTGTTCTTTGCCAGATAAAAAATCTTCAACTGCTTTTGGGTTATTTTCAATTATATTATAAATGGTTGATTCAAGTTCATCTGTATCTGTGACTATTGACATATTATTGTCCATTATAATTTTTTCAGGATTTTCTCCTGTATTCCACATTTGTTCAAATACATTTTTTAAAATTTTATTGTTTATCTTATTACTTTTATAAATCTGAATTAATTCGGCCAAATCATTTTCAGTAAATTTTATTTTGTTAAATACCATGGTTGAGTCATTATTAAGAAGACGATTAAATTCTCCATTCATCAAATTCGCCAAATATTTAATTGTTTCTTTATTTTTAATATTTTTTGGTAAAAAATTTATTGTTTTATCAAAAAAATCTGAGAAGTTTATATCATTAGTTAGCAATGAGGCATCATACTCATTTAATTGATAATTCTTAATATAATTTTCTTTCCTTTTCTGAGGCATTACTGGGAGTTTATTTCTTATTTCATCAATCCAGGAAGATTTAATGGTTAATGGAGGGATGTCAGGTTCAGGAAAATATCTGTAATCATTTGATTCTTCTTTGGTTCTTTGAGGAATAGTTTTTTTACGTTCTTCAGACCATCCTCTAGTTTCTTGTATTATCTTTATATTATTTTCAATATCATTTATTTGGCGTTTTATTTCGTAATCAACAGCTTCAGCTACTGCAGATATCCTATTCATATTTTTTATTTCAACTTTGGTTCCTAATTTTTTTTCGTTTTCTTCTTTAACACTAATGTTTGCATCACATCTAAAAGAACCTTCTTCCATGTTGGCAGATCCTACTTTGATGTATCTTATTATTTTCTGCAAACTCTCTATATATTCTATTACCTCATCAGAAGAGCTAAGATCTGGTTCAGTCACTATCTCCATTAATGGTGTTCCTGATCTATTTATATCTAGTATGCTATATGAATTACCATTTGAGTTGATATGGGTTAATTTTGCTACATCTTCTTCCATATGAACACGATTAATTCTGATTTTTTTATTATTTTTCTTTTCAAGCATAATAAAGCCATTCATACATATAGGTTCATCAAATTGTGATATTTGGTACCCTTTCATTAAATCTGGATAAAAATATTGTTTTCTATCAAATTTTGTAGATTTAGCAATGGAACAATCTAGTGCAATACCTATTTTAATAGCACTCTCTACAGCTTTAATATTAACTACTGGCAATGCGCCTGGAAGTCCCATAGTTGTAGGATCTACTAAAGTATTGGGTTCAGAATTTTGATATTTAGCACTTGAAGAACTAAACATTTTACTGTTTGTATTTAGTTGAACATGAGTTTCTAAACCTATAACTGCTTTGTATGTCATATTTTAGATTTAATTGTATTTAATGTATCAAGTTTATTTTATATTAGATGCAAAAAATATTATAATAATAAGAGATACTATTTAATATAAAGTTTATAGAAAGTATAACTAATGCCAACTCCAGAAAGTATATCAAGAACCACGGATTTGCCAGACAACGAATATAAATGGGGTTTTACAACTGAAATTGATACTGAATTAGCCCCCAAAGGAATTGATGAATCTATAGTCAAATTAATTTCAAATAAAAAAGGAGAACCTCAATGGATGCTTGATTGGAGACTAAGAGCATTTAGGCATTGGGAAAAAATAAATAAAGACCATAAAGAACCTACATGGGCAAAAGTTAAATATCCTCCGATTGATTATCAAGACATTTATTATTATGCAGCCCCAAAATCAATGACGAATTCGCCAAAATCACTTGATGAAGTTGACCCTGAAATGATAGCAACATTTGAGAAATTAGGAATCCCTATACATGAAAGAGAAAAATTAGCTGGAGTAGCAGTTGATGCCATCTTTGATTCTGTTTCTGTAGCAAATACTTTGGATGATCAATTAAAAGATAAAGGTATAATATTTTGTTCCTTTAATGATGCAGTAAAAAACCATCCTGATCTAGTAAAAAAATATCTAGGATCAGTTGTCCCTTATTCTGACAATTATTTTGCTACTCTTAATTCGGCTGTATTTTCAGATGGTTCTTTTGCTTATATTCCACCAGGTGTTAGATGTCCAATAGAATTAATGACTTATTTTAGGATCAATACAGAAGGTTCAGGTCAATTTGAAAGAACATTGATAATTGCAGATAAAGGTGCTTATGTATCTTATTTAGAAGGATGTACGGCTCCTTTTAGAAAAACTTCTCAACTCCATGCTGCAGTTGTTGAGTTGGTAGCTCTTGATGACTCAGAAATTAAGTATTCTACTGTACAAAACTGGTTTCCAGGAACTAAAGAAGGTGAAGGTGGAGTATATAATTTTGTCACTAAAAGAGGAAAAGCAAGTAAAAATTCTAAAATTTCATGGACTCAAGTTGAAACAGGATCAGCAATTACTTGGAAATACCCATCAGTTATTTTGCAAGGAGACAATTCTGTGGGAGAATTTTATTCTGTTGCAATGGCAAATAATTACCAACAAGCTGATACAGGAACAAAAATGATACATATAGGAAAAAATACTAAATCTACGGTTGTATCAAAAGGTATTTCTGCGGGTAAAGGTCAAAACACATACAGGGGTCAAATAAAAATCATGCCCACTGCAGATGGAGCAATGAATCACACTCAATGTGATTCCCTTTTAATTGGTGATAAATGTGGAGCTCATACTGTTCCTTATATAGAAGTTAAAAATTCATCTGCAAAATTGGAACACGAAGCTTCTACTTCAAAAGTTTCAGCCGACCAGTTATTCTATCTAATGTCTAGAGGTTTGTCTGAAGAGGAGGCTAACCATATGATTATTACTGGATGGAGTAAAGATGTTATTAAGGAACTACCATTTGAGTTTTCACTTGAAGCAACTCAGCTTTTGAAAGTAAGCTTAGAGGGTGCAGTTGGATAAATCTAAATCTAAATCCCACAATTAGGAGAGAATCTTTGTTAAATGTAAATAATCTTAGGGTTAAAGTCGCGGACAATAATGAATTAATTTTGAATGGTATAGATTTGTCTGTTAAAAAAGGTGAAATTCACGCCATAATGGGTCCTAACGGATCTGGTAAAAGTACATTTGCCAACGTTTTGGCAGGGAAACCGGATTATGAAATCGTAGAAGGAGAAATTGATTTCCAATCTAACATAATTAACGATCTTCTTCCAGATGAAAGATCACATATGGGACTTTTTTTAGCATTTCAATATCCTTCTGAAATACCTGGAGTACGTTCATTTCAAATGCTAAAAGCTTCTATCGACGCAAAAAAAGAGTATTACAAAGAAAAAAAACTTTCTGTTCGTGAATTCTCAAAATTATATGACAGCAAAGTAAAAGAGATGGGTATGGATATAGAATTAACTAAAAGATCTCTTAATTTTGGTTTTTCTGGTGGTGAGAAAAAGAAAAATGAAATTTTACAGCTTTCAATTTTGGATCCAACTCTAGCAATTTTAGATGAAACGGATTCTGGATTGGATGTAGATGCATTAAGAACAGTTGCTGATGGTGTAAATGCAATGAGATCTGATGAAAGATCTTTTATAATTGTTACTCATTACCAAAGGATTTTGAATTATATCATGCCAGATTTTGTTCATGTTCTTGTTGACGGGAAAATTGTAAAGTCCGGTACCAAAGATCTTGCTATAGATATAGAAAATAATGGTTATGAGAAAATTATTTCCGAGTTAGGAAGTTAATGTGGTATCAGAAATAATTCTTAACAGATTTAAAAATATATATGAGCCTGATTCTAAATTTGATAAAAAAATCGAAGAAATTAAAATCGATGGTTGGAAAAATTTTAATAAACATGGCCTTCCACCTAGTTCTCACACTTCAGAATTATGGAAATATACTAATTTTTCAAAACTGTATAAGTCAGAGTTTTCTAAGACATCAAAAAAAGATTATGAGCATGAGTTTTATTCCTCATTATTTAATGAGCAAACAGATTGGAATACAATTTATATTGTTGACGGGTTTTATGATGAAAAAAATTCAATTATTTCAAATGAAATAATTTTAGAAAATGCAGTAAATTTAGAAAATTTAAAATATTTGAATAATCAATTTGGTT
>ENA-UPTF01001021-UPTF01001021.1-marine-metagenome-genome-assembly--contig:-NODE-1021-length-18485-cov-6.832138_pt1 | contig 18485 bp, 16 predicted proteins | sample MGYA00238166_ERZ767019 | MGnify/ENA primary metagenome ERZ767019 (study PRJEB28930, sample SAMN06266391) | marine metagenome | isolation source: Sea water from 250 m depth | place: Atlantic Ocean...
AAACAGAAAAAGAAGTTTTCTTTTCTAGAGTCTTATTCTGTTCATTAGTGATATTAATTCTTGCTTCAATAATATTTACTCGTTTGTTTTATTTAATGGTGATTGAATCAGATGACTATAAATTAAGGTCTGCAAACAACACCATCAGAACACAATCAGTCCCAGCTTCGAGAGGATTAATTTTTGATAGAAATGGTGACATTCTGGCCAGTAACGAACCAGTGTTCCAATTGGAGATGATTCCTGAGCAAGTTATTGATATTAATAAAACACTTGAGAACCTTGCTGAACTTGAACTGATCTCAAAAGATAATTTCAGTGAGATAAATAAACGAATAGAAAGAAACTTACAATTTAAAAGCATTGTTCTAAAAAGAAATTTAGATGATAGAGAAGTTGCTATTTTTGCAAATAACCGAATTAACTTTAAAGGTATTGATATTAAATCTAGATTATCAAGGCATTACCCCAAGGGTGAGGCTTTCGCACATACGCTCGGCTATGTAGGCTCAATTTCAAGTGGAGACTACTCACGTTTCGACCCTGGCTTCTACACTGGCAAAGAACAAATTGGTAAGACCTCCATTGAAAGAAACTTTGAATCATATTTGAGAGGTCAACCTGGCATTCAAAAACTCTTAGTAAATGTTAGAGGCCGAGTAATGGAAACAATCGATCAAGATCCATTCCAGCCGGGAAATAACCTGACACTAACGATTGACAGTGATCTTCAGGAAGTTGCATATAAAGCAATGGGTGACCAGAAGGGAGCTGTAGTTATTCTTGACGCTTCCAATGGTGAGATATTAGTAATGGTAAGTACACCAAGTTTTGACCCAAATCAGTTAAGTCTAGGGCTCACTCAAGATGAATTTAATGCTTTTACCAGGAACAAAAAAAAGCCTCTATTTAATAGGGCTATAGCAGGGCAATATCCGCCAGGATCAACCATAAAACCAATGATCGCTTTAGGTGCTTTAGAGATGGGAATTGTTGAGCCAGAGCTTTACATGCCTTGTGAAGGTAAATTCTTACTTCCAAATTATTCCCGGCCTTTCAATGATTGGGCAACACATGGTTCTGTTAATGTCGTCAGGGCTATACAGGCCTCTTGCGATGTGTATTTTTATGAAGTGGCAAATGAAATGGGAATTGAAAAAATGAGCCTCTTTTTAAAGAAATTTAATTTGGGAGCGCCAACAGAGATAGACATTAATCCAGAAAAGAATGGGGTTGTTCCCAACAGGGAATGGAAAAGAAATAATTTTAGTTCTAGAGAAAATCAAAGTTGGTATCAAGGAGAAACAATTATTGCTGGTATTGGGCAAGGGTACATGTTAGCAACACCGCTTCAACTCGCAGTCGCAACCGCCATAGTAGCCAATAGAGGTAGCGCTCATAAACCTCACCTGTTAAAAGCGATTGAAAATACTAAAACGGGGGAGTTCCAATACATAGGATCAGAAAAAATTAATTACCTTGAAGATATCAAGGAAGAGAACTGGGATCTTGTGCATCAAGGTATGGTTGCTGTTGTCAATGAACGAAGGGGCACAGCTTACGGTGTTTTTCCTGATAATTCCCCAATTGCTGGAAAAACTGGTAGCTCACAAGTTTTTAGTATAGATAGATCAACAAGCGAAAAGGAAGTCCCGTTAGAGCTAAGAGACCATGGTCTATTTGTAGGCTACGCGCCCTTGGATAAACCTGAAATAATTGTCTCAATAATAGTCGAAAATGGCGGTGGCGGAAGGGTCTCAGCAGCTCCTGTAGCTGAGAAAATATTTAATTCATATTTAGGACGAACTATAACTAATGCAGATTGATCAGTTTAAATTAAAAAATTCAAATGTTATTGCTGATAAAGCTCATATTGATATGCCTCTTCTATCAGCATTCTTAGTAATTTTTCTAATCAGTGGTATAGCGATATATAGTGCATCTAATGGAAGCATTAACTTTTTAATTGATCATGCTACAAAAATTCTCATTTCTATCTTTGCAATGATCATAGCTGCACAGTTAAGCCCAATTGACTATAAAAGGATTGCCCCCTGGCTATATTTTTTCTGCGTATTACTTCTAGCACTAGTTTTAGTTATGGGCGAAACACGAAACAATGCAACTCGCTGGCTTGATCTTGGTATTACATTTCAGCCTTCAGAATTGATGAAGATTGCCATGCCTCTGATGATTGCTAGATATATCTCTAATGGTACGCTTCCAGTACAGAATCTCTCAATTGTAATCTCTCTATTCATTGTGCTCTTCCCAACAATCATGATTTTATTACAACCTGATCTGGGAACCTCAGTATTAATTGCCTTTTCAGGGCTAGTAATTGTTTTTCTATCAGGCATCAAAAAAAGGTATTTACTATCAGGATTACTAATTTTTATTGCAAGCCTGCCTCTCATTTGGAGATATATACATCCGTTCCAACAAAAAAGAGTTTTAACTTTTCTGGACCCCGAAAAAGATCCGCTAGGGGCTGGTTATCATATTATCCAATCAAAGATTGCCATTGGCTCTGGAGGCCTTTTTGGTAAAGGATGGATGAACGGCACCCAAGGTCAACTAGACTTTTTACCTGAGACAACAACTGATTTTATCTTTTCCATACTTGCTGAAGAGTTTGGATTAATTGGAATCTCAATTGTTATTGCCATTTACTTATTTATCGTTGCTAGAGGGTTGTTGATTGCAATTAATTCGCAAGACCTTTTTTCTAGATTACTTGCCTCAAGCATTAGTCTTACCTTCTTCATATATGTTTTTGTCAATATGGGCATGACTACAGGGATTCTTCCAGTGGTTGGAGTCCCCTTACCCCTTATAAGTAAAGGAGGGACATCAAGTGTCACATTGATGATAGGACTAGGAATTCTAATGTCCATAAGAACCCATAAGAGATTGGTGCCAAAATGAGTTTGAAACATTTTAAAATACTGACACTTCTATTGTTTATCTCCTCCTCTCCCTTGATAGAAGGTTCGGAAAATTCTACTCAAGATTTGACAATTGCTAAATATGAAATAATGAATGAACTAATTAGAGATCATGGTTTTGATGAGCAGTATGTAAATAATATCTTCGATGAAGTTGAATTCTTACCAGAATTAATTGAATCAATCTCTCGACCTGCCGAAAAAACCAAAAGCTGGCAGGAGTATAGGTCAATTTTTCTAACTCCAAAAAGAATTGCAGCAGGAGTTCTCTTTGCGAATCAGCATAAAGAGTTATTAGATCGTGTGGAAGAAGAATTAGGCATACCAAAAAAAGTTTTGCTTGGTATTTTAGGGGTTGAGACTTCATTTGGTAAAATTCAAGGACGCTATGAAGTCATTAATTCTCTGTATACTCTAGCCGTCGGTTACCCACCAAGAAGTAAATTCTTTAGAGAAGAGCTAATTAACCTATTCTATTTATCTAGAGAACAAGATTTCTCTATTTCTAGTATCAAAGGATCTTATGCCGGGGCTATGGGAGCACCGCAGTTTATAGCATCCAGTTACCGAAACTATGCTATCGATGGGAACGGGGACGGTAAAATTGACCTATTTAATTCTTGGGATGATGTTCTAATGAGTATCGGTAATTATTTGAATAGGAACGGCTGGGATCCAACAAAAGACATTATGTCCAAAACAAACATTGATATCAGTCTAAAAGAAAAATTAGCATCAAAAACTATAAGACCAAAAAGTAATATTGGAGATTTAGTTGCCATTGGCGTTCCTCTAGACTCGAAATTAGATCAAACACAAAAAGCACAAATCCTCTACCTTGAAGGTGAGCAAACTAAAAATAGTAGTATAGTAGGTCTTCACAATTTCTACGTTATAACAACTTATAATAGGAACGTGATGTACGCTCTTGCTGTATTAGAATTAGGTGAATCAATCGAAGGAATTCTCTCTCCAGATGTATTTTAATACTGTGAAAATAAATATTACGATTCTTATATTTGCTCTTATGGTTTCGGGCTGCTCTATGCAGAACAATTTCTCTGGGCCAAAAATGAGTAAAAAAGAAATAACTAAGACATTAAATGATGGATGCACTATACAACGGAATAAGCGAGAGCGTTATAAAATAGATGGCAAAAGATATAGAACGTTGTCTTCGAGCAAAGGTTATAAAAAAAGAGGGGTGGCTTCTTGGTATGGCTCTCAGTTTGATGGTAAAGCTACAGCTTGTGGGGAGCGGTATGATATGTATAAATACACAGCTGCTCATAAAACCCTACCTCTACCCTCCTATGTCAATGTCAAGAATCTAACGAACGGTAAATCTGTTATTGTAAAAATTAATGATCGAGGTCCTTTTGTAGATAACAGGATCATTGATCTATCATATGCCGCTGCAAAAAAGATTGATATGCTCTCTGCAGGAACGGCAGTTGTTAGAGTCACTACTGTCTCGGAAGAGGAAGCAGCACAATCAATTAAGAAAAATAACCAAAGTATCTTCTCAACTAATATTTTTGAAAAAATTGTCTCGAGAAATAAAAATAAAATTTTGATACAGATTGGGGCTTTTACTGAAGAGAAGGGAGCTCAAGAACTCAAGAAAAGGGTTGCCAATATTGGCGTTAATTCAGTTTTTATCAATAAAGCAAGATCAGGACGTAGAATCTTCTACAGAGTAAGAGTTGGTCCTATTACAAATTTAGAAAGTTATGAAGACACCATCAAAAAATTGACATCGTTGAAGCTAGATATCAACCTAATTTCTCAATAACAAGATGTCCAATCTCATACATATGTTGAAGAATTTATGTTAAAGTTCAATGAATTAGGGTCAATCCAAGAAAAGTATTGATTTGATTATATGAAAAAATTTTATACTGCTATTTTCCTACCGCTGCTGATGACATTTTCATTGGCTCAGGCTATCGTTATTGTGCCAAAAGCACCCAATATTGATGTCACAAGCTATGTTCTTTTGGACGCTAATACTGGGACAGTTATTGCCAGCTTAGATGAAACAACAATGATTAAGCCAGCGAGTATTACAAAGCTGATGACAGCTTATGCAACCTTTCAAGCAATCAATGAAGAACAGGTAAGATTGGATGACCCAGTTAGAATAAGTCAGCGTGCCTCATCAATCGGAGGCTCAACGATGTTTCTCAATCCGTATATGGATGTAACAATAGATGACCTTTTAAAAGGGATGATTATTGTTTCAGGAAATGATGCGAGTGTGGCTTTAGCTGAACACTTAGCAGGCTCAGAAGAAACTTTTGCAGAATACATGAATATGTATGCAGAAGCCCTGGGGCTTAATAACACAAACTATACCAATGCAAGCGGCTTAGATGATGATGATCATTATTCTTCAGCATTGGATATGGCTATGTTAGCTTCTCAAATTATTAAAGAATTCCCTGAATATTTTAATCTATATTCAGAACGCTCCTATTCATTTGATCAGGCAAAAGATCCTCAAACCAAAGAGCCTATTGTCCAGTACAATCGAAATAGACTTTTAAGAAGAGATGCTAGCATTGATGGTATGAAAACAGGTTATACCAGTTCAGCTGGATATTGTCTGGTTGCAACGGCTGAAAAGAATTCGATGCGATTAATTGCAGTGGTCACAGGAGCAAAATCAAGTGAAGATAGAAATAATTCTGCCTATGCCTTGTTAAACTATGGTTTTAGATTCTTTGAGAAACAACTACTAGTCGAAAACGGAAAAACCTATGGTAAAGCTGAGGTTTGGAAGGGAGTTGATGATGAAATAGACCTTGTTGCAAGTAAAGATGTGGTTAAAACTATTACAAAAGGCATCTCCAAAGATATTGAGAGAAGAATAGATATTTTTGAACCAATCATTGCTCCAGTTGATAGGAATAAGGCTATTGGTAAACTTACTGTCACCTATGAGGGTAAAGTACTGGCTGAATCTTCACTATATGCAAAAACTAACATTGAGCAAGATAGTTTATGGGGCTGGCTTTATGACTCTGCGTTATTGTTGTTCGAATAGATTTCAAACCTGAATAAGCAACTAGAATCCATATTTTTTAAGAACCTAGGAATCACTAACTATTCCGAAACTCTTAAGAAGATGCAAGAATTTACAGCTCAGAGGAAAGGCGATACCCCTGATGAGGTTTGGTTTCTAGAGCATGAACCTGTCTATACCTATGGGATGACAACAAACAAAGATGACATTCCAGAAAATACTCAACTACCTCTTTTAAAATCTGATCGTGGAGGAAAAATTACCTTTCATGGTCCTGGACAGCTTGTGGTATATCCATTATTCGACCTAAGAAGGCGCTCTATCAAACCTAGGGAGTTCATTTACAAATTTCAAGATTCAATACATAGAAGTCTTAGGGATTATCAATCAAATCTAACAATTAATAATGATGATCCAGGAATTTATTATGAGAATAAGAAAGTGGTAAGTTTTGGCCTCAAGATCACAAAAAAAGGAACCTATCATGGAGCATCAATCAATATTTCTATGGATTTAGCACCATGGAATGAGGTTACAATTTGCGGTAATGATCAAACTGAAGCAATTGATCTTAGGAAACTTGGTTGCAATAACTCCTTTAATGAGATCAGAAAATCCATACGGAAGAATCTTAGTAAAAGATTTAAATAACTATTTATTTTTCAATCTATTAAAACCGGAATCTAAGTCACTGATTAAATCAGAAACATCTTCTAGGCCAATATGAAGCCTCATAAATGTATTGTTAAATCTATCAATGTCAGAGATTCGATCTTTTTGTAACTGACAGGGAGTGATTAAAGATTCAAAACCACCCCAGCTATAGCCCATCGCAAATAATTCCATATGATCGAGCATAGACGCAAGCCCTTGATCAGAATATTGCTTATCCAGAACAATACTCATCAAACTTCCGCCACCAGTAAAATTCTTTTCCCAATTCTCATGGGAATGAGATGACTTAAGTGGCGGATATAAAACCTCTTCAACAATATTTTGTCTTTCCAGCCAATTAGCAACCTCCATGGCACTATCATATTGTGCGTTCATTCTGAGAGCCATAGTTCTAAGGCCTCTCAATCCGAGATAACAAGTATCGGGTCCTGCAGAAATGCCTTGATTTCTAGCAGAATTTTTTACAGCTTGATAAGTCTTTTCTGTGCATGCTACAAGACCTAACATTGCGTCAGAATGTCCAACTACATATTTTGTTGCAGCTTGGATTTCTATATCTATACCTTGCTCTATTGGTTTGAAGTAGAGAGGTCCTGCCCAGGTGTTATCAAATACAATAATTATTTCTGTTCCTAGAGCCTGGCTTTTATCTCTTATTGTTTGGACTAACAGATTAATATCTGGGATTTCAAAGGTATTTGAACTTGGTGCCTCAAGGTAGACCAGCTTTGTTTCAGCTTTTATCAACTCACTGATTTCTTTGCCAATTAATGGAGAAATGAATTCAGTCTCAACCCCGAAAGAACCTAGATGCTTCTTAAATAATTCAGCTGCAGGTTCATATGCACCTTCAGTGACCAAGACATGACTGCCCTGCTCTACGAAAGCACTGACTGCAATATTTATAGCAGACATACCAGAATTGGTCGCTATAGAACGATAGGCACCCGTTAATTCTGAATAAGCTTCTTCGAGAGCTAAACTGTTTGGAGAACCTAATCGTCCGTATCTGAATGTCTTATAGTCATGATCCCATCCTTTATATTCCTCAAGGGTATCAAACAAAACAGTAGATGAGCGATAAGGAGGTATGTTAACCGCACCATTGGCAAATTTTTTATCTCTACCGGCATGCACTAAAGATGTATTTGGTTTAATCTTTTTCTTTTTGCTCATTATAAGTTATCAATTAGCTCCTCTGCTCTATTTAATCTTTCAATAGTCCCAACATCAAGCCAATCACCAGAAAATAATTCGCCAGACAGATAATTACGATCAATCCATTCTCTGAACACAGCTCCTAATGAGGAATCCCTCTGTGATGACTCTAAAAAAATCCTAGGAGACAAGAAGCTAATGCCGCTAAAAGTGTATCTGTCATTGCTACCAGAAGTTACTCTTGAAGACCTTATGCAAAAATCTCCTCGAATATTATGTTCTGGGTTAGGGACCAAGATTAAATGACCAAGAGTATTCTTTGTAAATTCAATCGCTGGAAAACTATAATTCGATAAAACGTCGGAATTGACTACCCAGAAATCCTCTTCTAGAAAGTATCCTTTTTGCTGAGCATTAAAAATTGCACCTGCAGTCCCTAAGGGTTCCATTCCTTCATCCAGGAAGAATATTTTGAGTCCAGGTAGCTCTATAGCCTTTATCAATGTCTGAATTTGTTCACCAAATCTGGAGCCATTCACTACCATTTCTTTAACCCCGTGTTTATATAGATGAAGGATATTTCTTTCCAATAGACTCTTATTGCCAACTTTAACTAAAGGTTTAGGGTGTTCTATAGTGAGGGGCATCAATCTTGTGCCCAATCCTGCTGATAGAATCATGGCTTTCATTGCAAATGAGTAGAGTTAACAAAATTATAGAGAGGCTCAAGAACATCATATTTTTTTGAGATCTTTTTCAAATAACCTAAAGTTCTAGGAACATCTTTCATGTAATTGGGTTTTCCATCCCTGTGTTTTAGTCTCGAAAAAATACCAATAGCTTTTAAATGCCTCTGACAGCCCATTAAATCAAAATCAACCTCAAATTTTTCATAAGAAATATCGAGTAAATTTTCATTAATTAATCTTTGATACACGACTTCAAGCCAATGCCTAATTTCATTTTCTGATAATTCAATATAGCAATCCCTGAGCAAGGAAACTAAATCGTATGTAATGGGTCCCAAAACAGCATCTTGAAAATCAATAATACCAAGCTCACCTCGTTTTGAGATCATGATATTCCTAGAATGATAATCTCTGTGGGTAAATACTTGGACTTGTTTCAAGGCACTCTCCGATAAATATCTAAAACACTTCCCTAAATTAAATGTATTCAATTGTGTGGCATTTATTCCAAGCTCTTTAACACAATACCAATCAAGAAATAAATTCATTTCGGTTTCAAGCAGCTCTAGATCATAAACAGGTAATTGGTCTACAAAACTGTTTCCGTTTTTTTGGATTGAAAAAAGTATGTTTATCGCCTCAGTGTAGAGCTTCTCTCGTTTAGTTTTTATTCTTATGTCCAAATTGCGATCCAGTAGAGTTGCTGGACCAAGATCGCTTAGAATAAAAAACCCCATAGATAAATCCTTTGCATAAACTGCCGTGGATGGAATCTCCATTTTCCTTAATATTTCAGAGATAAGAATAAACTGCTGATTATTCTCTTTATCAGGAGGTGAATCCATAATGATATAGGTGTTGTCTGAATGATCATTTACACGAAAATAGTTTCGAAAACTAGCATCTGAATTAATTGGATAAATCTCAATTTGAGATGAGTCAAGAGTTTCTCTAGCCCATCTCTCTAATAGTTGATATCTTTTGTTTGGATTCATATAAAATTAATTAACTGTTGATTTTTCATAACTATAGGATCATGAAATATTCTAGACTTAATGCGTTTTCCTTAATAGTTTTTATTGCTATTACTCTAAACCCTATAAAGGTACTTGCAACCACCTGTCTAGCCCCAAAAATAGATCCTATATCTAATTTTTTAACCAAAAATGAATTGTGGACCGTTGAAACAGGAGAATTAACAGGTGAGATTGGCGAAGAAATTGAAATTAAAGATAAAATTAAAATTGTCTCTGGTGCAAATAATATTACTGCAGAAGAGGTCGTTTATAACGAAGATGCAGGCAGAATCAGAATAAACAAGGGTTTAATCCTTGAAAACGACAATTTATTAGTTTTTGCAGAAGGTGCTGTGATTGAAACAGATAATAATAGTGCTGTTATTACAGCAACGGATTACCAATTACTATCACCTCAAGCCAGAGGGAAAGCTGAAGAGATAAGAGTAAAGTCAGAAAATGATTTTACACTGATCAAGCCCTTTTATACCTCGTGTGCTAGCAATGATGACTCATGGGGTATAGAAGCGGATGCCATACAAATAAAAAGCGATGAAGGAATTGCAAAAAATCTCGTTTTAAAAGTAAAAAATACTCCAATCTTGTTTCTACCTTATCTTTCCTTTCCAGCATCTGAAAAAAGAAAATCAGGAATCCTTGTTCCTAACTTTGGGTCTTCATCAAAAAAAGGCACGGAGATTGAAATACCTTATTACTGGAATATTGCACCAAATATGGACCTGGTGACCTCTGTTAATTGGATGGGCAAACGTGGAGTCCAGTTATCTAATAGCTTAAGATTCCTAACCTCCAAACAAACCGGAGAAATCAACTTGGATATTCTGCCAAATGACGATATCACTGGCAGCACTCGGAATTATATTGGCATCAATCAAAACATCAATTTACTCTCAAACTGGAGAGTTACAATAGATGGAGAGTATGTTTCTGATAGTGAGTATTTTGAAGATTTAGCAAGCAGTATAAATTCAACGAGTAGAACTCATTTATTCAGAACTATTCACATGCAAGGCTTTTCCGAGAACTGGTTTATGGACATAGGCATGGATAATTTTCAAATCTTAGATCAGTCAATCTCTGCAGATGATAAGCCGCATAGGATTCTGCCCTATGTTGATTTTAGCGGTCAATGGATGGGTGAAAAATCAAATCTATCTTATGGATTAGACCTTAATCTTGCTCACTTTGATAGTAATGTGAATGTTGCTGGTACACGATTCCATATGATGCCCAATCTTTCTAAAACTTTTAACTTGAACGGTCTGCAAGTCAAGCCTGAGATTCAATTTGATATAACATCCTATAACCTTGATGAATCTGCTGATGATGCTTTGGAGGAAGACAGACCTAATAGAACAGTCCCAATCTATAGCCTTGATATACAGGCGCTATTTAAAAAGAATTGGGAAGGTCAAGGTTATATACAAACATTAGAACCTAGAATTTTAGGAGTCTATATACCCTTTAAAAACCAAGATGATTTTCCTATTTTTGATTCTATTGTTCCCGATCGCAATGTTTATGAATTGTTCAGAAAAAATAGATATCTCGGTCAGGATAGGGTTGGGGATACTTCCAAGTTATCTTATGGGATAACTTCTAGAATATACGGCAAAGAAAATTCATCGGAGTATTTTAACTTTACATTTGGTAAAACACGATACTTCAAAGATCGGCAAATTAATTTGCCAGGTGAATTACCCAACAATCATAATTCTTCAGCTTACCTAGCCTCTATGCAATGGTCTATTAGTCCTCGTTGGCGCATAAAATTAGGTCACGTTTGGGATTCAGATTATGAACAAACAAATAAAACACAAATTGGTATCCGATATAAGTCCACGGATTCAAAAATAATGAATCTCTCTTATCGATATAGAAAAGAAAACTTAAAACAATTAGACGCTTCATTCTCCTGGCCTATTAGAGACAAGTGGAACTTTGTCGGCAAGTATAATTACTCCATCGAGGACCGTAAATCGCTGGAGCACTTTTTTGGCATTGAATATGAATCATGCTGTTGGGGAATTAGGGCTATTTCTAGAAAGCATTTAATATACCGGAACGGTGAGACTGATACCTCATTCTCAATTCAATTTGTATTTAAGGGATTAGGTGAGGTAGGTATGCCAATAGAAAACCTTCTGGAAGAAGGAATATTGGGCTATGATGTTCCATAAATTTTAAGCAAATGAAAAAACAACTAACAGCAATCATCTTCAGCCTCATGATATTTAGTTCAGGGGTAGACTCACAAACTAGGGAACTCAGCAGTTCAGGTGATTTCCTAGATAGCGTTGTAGCGATAGTTAATGATGGGATTGTTTTAAGGAGTGAGCTTGAAAATCAGCTTGGTCTTATAATCTCGACTCTAGAACAGCAAGGTGGTCAAATGCCTCCCATGGAAACTATAAGAGAAGACGTCCTTGAACGACTCATTCTTCAAAGAGTCCAGTTACAAAGAGCTGATAGATATGGGATAAGGATTACTGACGAAATTTTAAATAATGCCATAGCTAATGTTGCTAGCAATAATAATGTTGCTTTTGAAGAGTTTCCTGGTGTCCTCGCTCTGGAGGGTATTGATTACAATGATTATAGAAATGAATTAAGACAACAGTTAATTATTGAACAACTCAGACAAAGGGAGGTGATCTCAAGAATTGCGGTAACAGAAAGTGAACTGGATAGTTTTTTAGTCTTTCAAAAAGAGCAGGATGCTTTAAATTACGACTATAATTTATCCCATATATTGATAACAACGAGCTCACGGGCTGGAAGTAAAGAAATTGAAACCAAAGAGTCCTTGATTTATGAGCTTGAAAACAGGATAACTCAAGGAGAAGACTTCGCTCAATTAGCAAGAGAAAACTCTGGTGGGCAACAATCGGCTTCTGGTGGAAATCTAGGATGGATGAAAGGCAACCAATTGCCTGAAGTCTTTATTAAAGCAGCTAGTCAGCTTCGAAACGGCGAACTGAGTCAACCATTTCAAACATCGAGTGGATTTCACTTACTTAAACTGAATCAAATAAAAGGAAATGAGCCAATCCTTGAAGAGCAGATTCAGGTAAGACATATATTGATAAAAACTAATGAAGTCTTAGATGATTCAGCCGCCGAAGAGAAACTGAAGACAATACGACAACAAATTATTGATGAAGGAAATTTTGGCGCTGTGGCTGCAGCAGTCTCAGAGGATGTTGGCTCCGCTCAAGATGGAGGTGATATGGGATGGGCGCCAAGAGGTTTCTTTGTTCCTGAATTTGAAGATGTGGCTTATTCTTTAGAAAAGAATGAAATTAGTCAGCCCTTCCGATCAAGATATGGTTGGCATATTATCGAATTTCTAGGTGACAGAGTTTTTGATAATACTGAAGAAATACAAAGACGAAAAGCTATCTCGGCTATTAGAAACTCTAAGCTTTCAAGTGAAATAGAGATCTGGGCAAGAGAACTCAGAGACGAGGCATTTGTTGAAATTCTTCCCTACAACTAACAAGAATTATATAAACAAAAAATGAATTCGCCTTTTGTCGTCACTTCAGGGGAGCCAGCAGGAATTGGTCCTGATATTTGTCTATCCATTGCTACGAGAAAAGACAATTCTGATTTTGTGATCTTTGGCAATATTGATTTATTAAATCAAAGAGCTGAAATACTTGATCTAGATCTCTCGCTTATAGAATATCAACCTACTAAAGAGCAATCAGAATTAAGCAATAATGAGCTTTTTGTGACCAACTTTGATCTCTATGAAGAATGTCTTGCGGGCTCCCTTAATAAAAAAAATAGTCCCTATGTGTTGCAGATGATAGAGTCTGCTATTCAAGCTTGTCTTAGGGATGAATTTAAAGGTTGCATAACGGCCCCAGTTAGTAAGGAAATTATTGCTGACTCAGGTTTTGATTTTAAAGGACATACAGAATTTTTAGGTCATTTGTGCGGTAAGAAGCCACTGATGTTTTTTGTATCCGAGACAATGAAAGTTGCTCTTGCAACAACACATGTACCTCTTAAAGACGTATCAGCAATGATTACAGAGGGTCTGATTACCGATTCATGTAAAATTATTTCGCAAGATCTAGAGCTTTACTTTACTGAATCAGAGCCAACGATAGGTGTCTTAGGCCTTAACCCTCATGCCGGAGAAAATGGATTATTAGGTAATGAAGAGCAACAGATAATCCTTCCGGCTATTAAAAACTTACAAAATCAAGGCTTAAAGATTGATGGCCCTCTAGCTGCAGACTCGGCCTTTCTACAAGAGCCTAATAGAGATGTCATTCTTAGTCTATATCATGATCAAATATTACCTTTATTCAAATACAGCAACCCTCACTTAGCAGCGAATGTTACCTTGGGTCTAGGAATTATAAGAACATCGGTAGATCATGGGATTGCCCTTGACCAAGCAGGCAAGAAACATGCTGACTATCAAAGCTTGCATTTTGCCTTGAACACAGCAAAAAAGATGGCTAATCATGCAGAAAGAAAGAACCGTCAGACCTCGTAAACGATTCAGTCAAAACTTCTTGCACGACAAGAATATTATCAACAAGATTGTTGATGCTATCAAACCGCTAGAAGATAATCATGTCATAGAAATAGGTCCTGGCCAAGGTGCACTGACTTTCGCATTACTTCAAAAACTTAGCCAGATAGAGGTGATTGAGATAGATAGAGACTTGGTCAAGATGCTGAGGGAGAGTCAAGAAAGAAAGAAAATACTTGTTCATCAAACAGATGCCTTAAAATTTAACTTTGCATCTTCCTACCGTCACAAAAAAATGAGAATTGTTGGTAATTTGCCATACCATATTTCTACTCCATTAATTTTTCACCTTATTAAATTTGGCGAGTATTTTGATGATTTGCATTTAATGGTTCAAAAGGAAGTCGCTGATCGCATAGTGAGCAAACCAAATTCAAAAATATACGGGAGACTATCGGTATCCATTCAAGCAAGATGCACTGCAGAAAAACTATTTGATGTTAAACCAAATGCTTTTTACCCAAAGCCAAAAGTAGTGTCATCAGTGATAAAAATAAGCCCTAAAGATCCATTAGATAAAACTACAGACGCACAATTAAACCAAATACTAATCTTAGCCTTTAATCAAAGACGTAAAAAAATTAGTAATTCATTAAAAGAGTCCTTCACAGTCGATGAGATAAAGAAATTAGGAATTGATCCAAAATCAAGACCTGAAAACCTAACTGTAGATGAATTTTTACGTTTATCTCAAGAAGGTGTTAATCAATGACAACCTATGCTTTTGGAGATCTACAAGGGTGCTATGAAGAACTAAGACTGCTGCTTGATCACATCGAATTTGATCCTGCTTTAGATAAGTTATGCTTTACAGGAGATCTAGTAAACCGAGGTCCTGACTCATTAAAGGTTTTGGAGTATTTATATTCACTCAATGAATCAGTTGTGAATGTGCTCGGCAATCATGACTTTCATCTTATTGCTTTAGCTTTAACTGATAGAAAGCTAAGATCAAAGGACAATTCTTTAAGCCCAATATTGTCGTCAGCTAATAAAATTAATCTTATAGAATGGCTTAGACACCAGCCACTATTCCATATGGAAAAAGAACTGGATGCTCTAATTGTTCACGCCGGAGTTCATCCATCTTGGAGTTTAGAGATGGTTAAAAAATACGCAGAAGAAATTCAATCCATCATAAGGGGAAATGATGCGAGCGTCTTCTTTAAGTCTATGTATTCTGATGATTCATGGTCAAGTGACTTAATTGGCAAAAAACGATTTAACGCCATCGTAAATTCTTTTACGAGGATGCGATATTTGAATGGTCTAGGTGAATGTGACTTTGAAGAAAAAGACTCGCCAGAAAAAGTCGATGACCTTATCCCTTGGTACTTATACCCTAATAGAAAAGTGAAGAATGACCTTATTGTCTTTGGTCATTGGTCATCTTTGGGGTATCTCTATGGCCATAACGTGGTCTGTCTTGATGGCGGTTGCGTGTGGGGAGGGGAACTTGTCGCAATAGACATAAGCAAACCTGATGTACCTATTAGAATAAATAGTCTTAAATCGAAATAGGAGCCTTGATATGAGGGTGGCACTGATAGTTGACCAACTCAAAATCCTCGTAAGCATAGTCATAAATTGAATCTGGCTTTCTTTTGATATTCAATTTTGGTAATTCATAGGGCTTCCTTGAAAGCTGCTCTTTGGCTTGTTCCATATGATTGAGATACAAGTGAACATCACCGCCAGTCCAAATAAAATCTCCCACATTAAGATCACACTGCTGTGCAAGCATATGGGTCAGTAAACTGTATGAAGCAATATTAAATCCTAATCCCAGGAAAGTGTCACAGCTTCGTTGGTAGAGCTGACATGACAATGCGCCTTGAGAAACAAAAAATTGAAACAAGGCATGGCAAGGTGCTAAAGCCATTTTATTGTTCTTTACATTATCTTGAGGTGAAATGCTTTCATCAGGTAGATCGGCAACATTCCAAGCGCTGACAATAATTCTTCTGGAGCTTGGATTATTTCTCAACTGATCAATAACATTTTGTATCTGATCAATGGATTCACCACTATTTTGGTCTAACCACTGACGCCATTGATAGCCATAAATAGGACCTAAATCCCCACTCTCATCTTCCCATTCATCCCAAATGTGTACACCATTATCCTTCAATTCATTATTATCAGTAGAGCCATTCAAGAACCATAGTAGTTCGTGAACAACGCCTTTAAAGAATATTTTTTTTGTGGTCAATAAGGGAAAGCCATCGTTTAGATTGAAACGCATTTGATGGCCAAAAAAGCTACGAGTGCCTGTACCTGTTCTATCTTCTTTTACCTCGCCTTCATCAAGAATTTTTTGAAGTAAATTTAAATACTGTTGCACTCACATCTCCCCATTAAAAAAATACCGAGTTATTTTACCTTTAACTTATGGCTAATAATAATCCAAAATCCAATGATCATCATTGGCAACGTCAATACTTGTCCAAGTGTTAGCCAATCGTCTAATAAATAGCCAATATGTGCGTCAGGTAATCTAAAGAATTCAATAAAAATCCTAAACAATCCGTAAACAATTAAAAAAACCGCTGAAGGAAATCCGATCGGTCGTTTCTTGGAGGTGTACATCCATAAGATAATAAATAAGATGAAGCCCTCTAGGGTTGCCTCATAAAGCTGTGTTGCATGTCTAATGGTTCCATTCACCAAAAAACCTATAGATGAGTCTGTAGGTCCTCCCCAGAGCTCACCATTAATAAAATTGCCAATCCTTCCTAAGCCAAGACCAATGGGTACCAAAGGTGTTACAAAATCGATCACATTGATAAAAGGCTGTGAAGTCTGCCTTGCAAAAATATAAACAGCAAACAATACTCCGAGTAAACCGCCATGAAAAGACATTCCTCCGTTCCATAATTGAGGCAGAGCAATTAACCAACTTATTGGGTCGCTGAATAATTGATTGGCATCATAGAAAATCATATAACCCAACCTACCGCCTAGAATCACTCCAAACACAGAATAAAAAACTAAATCGTCAACTTGATCTTTTGAGACAGGAGACCAATGCTGTTGAACTCTGAATCCTGCCAATACATAGGCAGCAATAAAACCCAGCAAATACATGATCCCATACCAAGCAATGGCGACGGGACCAATGCTTATGGCTATTGGATTAATCTCAGGATAAACAAACATTTATCATCAACTTAAATTTACCAAGGAATAATACCCTTGTCGTAGTTGATCGCTTTACCTCTATTCTTCCTGTTTGTTTTTGGATTTATTTCTTCAATGACTTCTATTAAACCAAGTGCACTTTGATCAATGGTAACCACTCCTGGGCCAGACAAAGGGTAACCCGAAGCTTCTAGCAATGCAGTTTCTACCATGCCTGGTGCGATCAATGCCGACATCACGCCCTTTGATTTCAAACTAACGTTCATTGCTATGATGCCCATATTTAAGGCAGCTTTGCTCATTCTATAGAAATAAAATCGATCAGAACTACCCGTGATTTGCATGGATCCTAATCCACTGGTCATTGAAACAATTTTTTTCTGATTACTAAGAGCAACGTTATCGGCAAAAGCTTCTCCGACCTTTAAAGGTCCATAGGCATTAACTAGCATAATTTTTTCAAAAGTTGACTGATCAAAGGATCCAAAACTCTGCGCTTGAACATCTCCAAGAATACCAGCGTTATTAATAAGAACGTCAATAGGTATTCCTTCGTATTTTGTCGCTAGTTGATTGATTTCATCTAAATCTGTGACGTCCAATTCTTCGACTAATATATTGGGATAATCGGCAGCTAGATCTTTGAGATCTTCAGCGCGATTTGGGCTGCGACATGTGGCAATAACATTCCAACCCTTGATTGCATAGTTTTTAGCTAAACCAAAGCCTATACCTCTGTTAGATCCGGTAATAAAAACCGTTGGTTTATTTTGATCGTATATTTTGACATCAGAATGATCGGCATTAACTGTTGATAAACCAGTTAACAGGTAGCAAAAAAAAGTAATGGAAAATAGTTTTATAATTGACGATTCTTTCATCTGGTTACTCCTTGATTGAGTTGTCTATTGTAAATAATAGTATAGCTTATTCATAACTCATTCTTGTTGGCTACACAAATAGGTCATACAATAGTACTAAAGGAGAGAAAATTATGAAAAATGGAATGAAATTATTTCTATCCTCGGTGATCCTCATCGGATTCTACGGATCCTATTCGCAAGCTAGCGGTCACCATGATAGCGAATCGAACAAGCCAAGTGGAAGCGGTCATTGTGTCTATATGTCTGATAACCCTTTTGCTGGAGACCCCTACAAAGCATGCAGAACAAATGTTTCTGAGAGTTTTTGTGCCAGCTATCCAGATGTTGGTGACGGTATGGTCAATATTATGGACCCAGTCTATGCAGAGGG
>ENA-UPTF01001022-UPTF01001022.1-marine-metagenome-genome-assembly--contig:-NODE-1022-length-18463-cov-4.749701_pt1 | contig 18463 bp, 15 predicted proteins | sample MGYA00238166_ERZ767019 | MGnify/ENA primary metagenome ERZ767019 (study PRJEB28930, sample SAMN06266391) | marine metagenome | isolation source: Sea water from 250 m depth | place: Atlantic Ocean...
GAATGACTATGATTTCTTAAATTATCCCGATCTTCATCAAATTCAACATCATCGTCAGCAAAATGACTAATGGCACCGCCATTAGCCATCATCTCACCATTAATACCGGTAAGACCATTATTGATAAATCGATTATAAGTTATTGTTGGGTAGGCTTTGTAGATTAAAATTGCGCCACCAGATCTTTCAGGTCGGTTAATCACAATTGCACAGTTGTCATTTTCAACCATAACAGTACCAATACCTTCCGTGAAGGTAAAGCCTAAAATTGTTGGTGCTATATTTCCATCACGGATTACCAAACAACTTCCAAAATCAGGATTGGATGGCTCTGGAACGCCACTGATGATGGTTCCTTGGATGTTTTCATTATTGATCCACTCGGAATCAAGGTCATCATAAATCGCGTGGCTGGTAAGCACAATTTCTTTTTCAAGAATCAGGTTTTCGAAGTATGACCCTTGTGAAACAAGAACCGTGTCACCATTTTCTGAAGCATCAATCCCTGCTTGGATGGTGGAATAGTCACCCGGAACATTGATAGTAGTGGCAAATAGGAAAGAAATAAAAAGTAAAAGTAAGGTAACTTTTTTCATGGTGAGTCTAAATCTAACTACTAATCCTATTTATGGGCAAAGTGCCCACAGGATGTAACACAATTCCCCGCTTTACCCATAGGAGTGGGTGTGTCCTTCAAAAGCGTGTCCTTCATTTGATATATATATGATTAAGGATGACTATGTTTGACATACAAAGAACCCCGTCGTAAAACGGGGCTCTTGGTCAGAGACAACTGGTTTCTCAAGTGTCGGAGTGGAGGGATTCGAACCCCCGACCCCCTGCTCCCAAAGCAGGTGCGCTAACCGGACTGCGCCACACTCCGTGGGGTGAGCGATGGGACTTGAACCCACGGCCTCCTGGGCCACAACCAGGTGCTCTAACCAGCTGAGCTACGCCCACCATATTTCTAATAACCGACAAGTACCAATTTTAAACGGCAAAACTTACAGGAATTACCATAGGTCCAAAAGAAAATCGGGCGGGACAATTACTTCGGCCGATGTAATTTCGACTATGCGTCTTTTATCAAGATATTTCTTCCGAGAAATGGTATTGCCATTTCTCTTCTCCTTAGGAATGATCACCTTTATATTATTTGTCAATTTTCTCTTGCGAGCACTGGACAGGTTCTTAGGAAAAGGTCTCGAATTAATTACCATCCTGGAATATTTATTTTTAAACCTTGCTTGGATTCTAGCGCTATCTGTACCTATGGCTGTTCTATTAGCAACTCTAATGACCTTTGGCAGACTAGCAGAAGATAACGAAATCAATGCTATGAGGGCATCCGGTATTGGTTTTTTAACCATTATGCGTTCACCGGTTTTGTTTGGAGCCATTATCACTATTCTTTTAATCTATTTCAACAATTATATACTTCCGGAGATGAATTTTAAGGCACGTTTACTTTCTGGAGATATATATCGCAAGCGACCGGATATGAATATCGAACCGGGAATCTTTCTTGATAACCTACCAGACTATAGCATGATCATTGGTGGAAAAACTAGGGATAGGATGACTGACGTTCGTATTTTTTCGAAGGGAAATAAAGAAGCCCAAACCAGTATACACGCAAATTCGGGGACACTTTCCACTTTAGATGATGCTTTTTTACTAACCTTATTTGATGGTGAAATCCACGAGTTAGAACAGAAGGATTACACCAATTACAGACGCATCATTTTTGCAAGACATGTCATTATTATTCCAGCGAAAGATCTACTCCTGAACCGCCGTGATTCCACCAGTCGAACAGATAGGGAAATGACTGTAACCATGATGAGAAAAAAAATACGCAATTATAAAAATCGACTTGATGTGGTTTATGGTCGTCTCGCTGGGGCATATTTTCGAACAATAGGAGATAGCTTACTACCAAAGAGCATCCAACAAGGCACTCAATACATTCAGAGGACACGCAATTCTATCAATAGTGATACAACTCTGACTCAAGCCCAACTCTGGAAAAAAGAACAGAAATTGCGTAGTCTAGAGCGTCAAATAAAAAATGAGTTTAATCTAATCAATAGTTATTTAAAAAGTCGTAATAAATACGGGGTTGAACTTCATAAGAAATTCTCTATTCCTGTCGCCTGCATTCTTTTTGTTCTTTTAGGTGCGCCTTTAGGGGTCATGTCTAAACGAGGTGGGTTTGCAGTAAGTACTAGCCTTAGTTTTGGTTTTTTTCTGGTATATTACGTTTTGTTAATTGGCGGAGAGGAAATGGCAGACCGAAATGCTATTCATCCTGCAATTGGCATGTGGACCCCTAATGTAGTACTCCTGTCAGTAGCTCTTTATTTAAACTTACATACAGTTCGAGAACGAGCACCTATACCAATGCAGTTTTTAACTATATTTAAAAGAAAAAAACCAATACATGATTCCATCTGAGATTATTGCCCGAAAGCGAGATGGGATTGCTTTGTCTCGACAAGAATTGACATGGTTCATCGAACAATTCATTAATAATGAATTGACCAATAGTCAGATGGCTGCAATGCTCATGGCAATCTACTTCAAGGGAATGACTGAAGATGAAACGATATTTCTGGTAGAAGCTATGATCAATTCAGGTGCAACCTTAGATTTTAGCGGCAATAAAAAATATGTAGCTGATAAGCATAGCACTGGGGGAATCGGTGATAAGGTATCGCTAATTCTAGTACCATTACTGGCATGTATAGGTATGACAGTACCGATGATTGCTGGTAGGAGTCTGGAGTTCACCGGAGGGACCATTGATAAACTGGAAAGTATTCCTGGATTTAAGACCAATCCAACTCTGGAGCAATTTTCAGCTTGGGTAAAACTCAACGGATGTGCTATAATAGAGCAGACTCAACAAATTTGTCCCGTTGACAATAAACTTTATTCTCTACGAAACGTTACCGCAACTGTGCCATCGATTCCCTTAATCTGTAGTTCAATCATGAGTAAAAAAATTGCTGAAGGAGTTCAAGGACTGATACTGGATATAAAGATAGGCAAGGGTGCTTTCATGAAGACTATTGACCAGGGCAAAGAATTGGGTGAATGGATGTATAAGATTGGTAAAGCATTCAACTTAAATACTGATATCGTATTTACCAGTATGGACCAACCATTGGGCCGGTTTGCCGGTCTTCGCTGCGAAATCTTTGAAACCATGGATTGCTTGAATGGAAATGGACCTAAGGACACAATGGAAGTGGTATTAGAATTGGGTTCTCGTCTTATACTACAAGCCGGACTAACCGATAATATATTTTCGGCGAACGATTTATTGATATCTCATATCGAAAACGGTACTGCAGATGCGAAATTCAGAGAAATGATATCCTGTCAGGGTGGTGACATAGAAAAATGTCTGTCAAAAGTAATGAAGCCTGAATATGAGCAATCGGTCACAGCATATAACGATGGATTTATTCACAATATGGAAACGGAAAAAATCGGATGGGCTTTGGTAGAAATGGGGTGTGGTCATAAGTTAACCCACGATGAATTGGATTATTCCGCAGGTATTGAATTCCTCGCCAAAACGGGGGACCGGGTAAAAAAAGATGATCCTGTTTACCGCATATTTAGTGCAAATAATGCGAAGCTTGAAAGAGCAATAGAGATGCTGAAGAGTACGTTTTCTATTAGCAAAAACAAACCTGAATTTTCGTTAATCTTGGATTCTTCAGATGTATCACTATAGGTTTCGATGTATACGGCATTTTTGAGTCGGTTCTGTACTCTGCTTAAAAATTTCTTTTTCTATTGGACAAGCCCTTCGTGTAGCCATTTTTGATACAGAACAAATCTCAGCAGTTATTATTCCTTTTGGTCTTTGAAAATTCAAACGCGGAAATTCCAATTCTTTATGACCATCTCTCATAAACTTGGCCCAAGCAGGTAATGCTGCACGGGATCCATCTTGACCTTCCCCAAGACTGACCTGGTAATCATCAACACCAAACCATACACCAGCAGCAATTTGAGGTGTAAAGCCAACAAACCAAGCATCACTCCAACCCTGGGTAGTGCCAGTTTTTCCCGCTGCTTGTCGGGAAAAATTGTATTTCCAACGAGCACTTCCACCAGTTCCACGATCCATAACTGTTTGCATGAGATTGGTCATTAAATATGCTGTTTCTTCGCTCAGTACTTCATCACGTTCTGGGAAATATTCTCTGACAATATTTCCATAACGATCTTCTATCTTGGTAATCACCAAAGGCCGTGAATATACACCCCTATTAGCATAAGCAGCATATGCTGATACCATTTCTAGAGGAATAACCTCTGACGTCCCAAGAGCAATAGCATCTACAGCCCGGATATCTGTTGTAATTCCCATCCGTTGTGCTGTGCGCTTTACCTGCTCTGCTGGAGCAAAATCTTGCTGAACAATTCTTACAGAAATCAGGTTTAAGGATTTGCGAAGCCCTTCCCGCAGGGTAGTAAGACCTCCAGTACTTCCTCCATAGTTCTGGGGTTTCCATTTGACCCAAGAACCATCTGTATTCTGTACATTGAGAACTACAGGTTGATTTAAAAGTTGTTCAGTAACCGGGTATCCGTTTTCCAACGCGGTGGTATAAACAAATGGTTTGAACACAGAGCCAGGTTGACGACGGGCCTGTACTGCCCGGTTGTATTGATCATGATAATCAGGGCGGCCGCCTATCATTGCTAAAACACGACCTGTATGAGGATCAATCGCGACAAAAGCAGTTTGGACTAGCAATTTGGCACGTAAATCTTTATACAATTCTTGTTCCCCATTCATCATCAATCTTACTGAATCTTCTGGATGAATTGTCAGAAGACCTAACTGTTCAAATTCTTCTTTATCATTGAAAATTCGTTTATTTAGCTTTTTTTGGGCAATCTCTACAGATTCCATGACAAATCTTTCTGCAATAAACTGCAACCGGGTATCCAAGGTTGTAAATATCTTCAAACCATCCCTGTAGATATTGATTCCTAATGCGTCATCCTCTTTTTCCAAGATTCGTCTAACATATTCAGTAAAATAAGGCGCTAAACCACGTTTTGGTTCATCCGTAACTGACTCCAGTGTCATAATACGGTATTGTTCATACTCGGCTTGAGATATATATACCTGGTCTCGCATAAGCCGGAGTACGGTATTCCTGCGGCGCAAAGCCCTATTGGGATGACGAACTGGTGAATAACTGGCTGGTGAAGGTAGTAACCCAACTAAAAGTGCTGATTCATCCACCGTTAGTTCTTCGGATTCTTTACCAAAAAACCGTTTTGTGGCCGCTTCTACTCCATAGGTGCCATGTCCAAAATGGACCGTATTAAGGTACATTTCTAATATCTCTTCTTTGGTATAGGTCCGTTCGATCTGGACAGCTGTAATCACCTCCTTTACCTTCCGAAGAACACTATCCTCAAACCCAATTGATTTATATAGGTTACGGGCCAGTTGCTGGGTCAGCGTACTGAACCCCTGACGGTAACTCAATGATAGTATATTCACTACAAGGGCACGAGCAACACTACGGAGCGAAAGACCCCAATGCTCTGTGAATCGCCTGTCTTCAGATGCGATTATTGCATTCCGCATATGACCGGGGATTTTTTCCAGTTCTACAAATACTCGTTTCTGAACAAATAGCTCATTCAACACCTGGCCATCTGATGAATAGATACGTGTCACCAAATCAGGATCATAATTTTCCAACTGTTCAAGAGATGGGAGATCCCGGGAAAGAAAAACCACAATTAATAGCAAAGTAACTGTACCGCCGAAAGCTATGGCTATTGAATGCCAAAATATACGGGTGAGTTCATTCATTGGCTGCGATTTGGTCACTCTCAAATTTACTAATTAACGTTTGGAACCGGCAGGTTCATATTACCTGGACAGTGTCCAAAAAAACTATTCTACAAGTCAGTCTTTTTTTGAGGATGAATCATATTTTCCGGTTTTACAAGACGGTCAAATTCATCACCATCCATATAACCTAAGGAAATGATTGATTCCTTTAAAGTAAGGTTTTCTTTAAAGGCCTTTTTAGCTGCTTCAGCTGCTTTATCGTAACCAATATGAGGGTTAAGAATAGTGACCAGCATCAAAGAATTATACAAATTTTTATCAATTCGTTGTCTATTGGGTTCAATACCTACTACGGCATTTTCAGAAAAGGAGATACAAGCATCAGATATTAATTTAATCGATTCTAATATATTATATGCTAAAACCGGACGATATACATTGAGTTCAAAATTACCACTTGCACCCGCCATTGAAATTGTTACATCATTTCCCATCACCTGGGTACATACCATTGTCATAGCCTCACATTGTGTGGGGTTAACCTTTCCAGGCATAATTGATGACCCAGGTTCATTAGCCGGCAAAATAAGTTCTCCTATCCCGGAACGTGGCCCTGATGCTAGCCAGCGGATATCATTCGCAATTTTAAATAAGGAACCAGCGATTACTTTGAGAACTCCAGAAAGTTCAACAATACTATCTTGACCACCAAGAGCCTCAAATTTATTGTCTGCGGTTCGAAAAGGTAGACCTGTAAGTTCAATGATTTCCTTGGCAACCGCTTCCGCAAAACCAGCTGGAGAATTGATTCCCGTACCTACAGCGGTACCGCCCATGGGTAGTTCGTAACAATGGTCAAGTCCTTTTTCCAAGCGAGACAAACCATGATCCATAGCAGAAACATATCCGGAAAATTCCTGCCCCAAGCTTAGTGGAGTCGCATCCTGCAAATGAGTCCTTCCCAGTTTAACAACATCATTAAAAGTTTGTGCTTTGTCGTACAAAGCCTCCCTTAAGCACTGTATCGCAGGGATTAGTTGAAAGTGTACACTCTCAACTGCAGCAATATTGATAGCGGTTGGAAAAGTGTCATTGGTTGACTGACTCATATTCACATGGTCATTAGGATGTATTGGACTTTTACTACCTATGTCTCCATCAAGAATCTCAATACCCCGGTTAGAAATCACCTCATTAAAATTCATATTGGTTTGGGTTCCACTGCCGGTTTGCCACACGACCAAAGGAAAATGATCGTCCAGTTTTCCTTCAATCACCTCATCTGCAGCATCATGGATAGCCATCTTAAGTTTTTCATCCAAGCTGCCAAAGTTATGGTTAACGGTAGCAGCGGCTTTCTTAAGAATACCATAGGCACGAATGAATTCGCGAGGGAATCTGTGACCGCCGATCTTGAAATTGTGTATAGATCTCTGGGTTTGGGCCCCGTAGTACCGGTCAACAGGTACTTCAACTGGACCAAGGCTATCCCTTTCAGTCCGAGTTGACATAAGTTAATCTACAACCCAGGTGTCGCCAGCATTAAGTAGGTCTTGAACACTGCCAGCACCTTTTGTTTCAATCGCAGTTTTAACCTGGTCCACCATCTCCTGGTTATAGGTTTTTTTATCAATGCTATATATAACACCAATGGGTTCTGGTAAGTTTGGGTTGCTTGTCCAGTTAGCAATAATATGTGCCAAATCCAGATTGGTTTCATCATGCACCATTAGATCAGTTACACTATGCTTACTCATATCCACTACGGCTGATGTAAACCCATCCAGCTTGATTCCCTTTGTACCATTGGAAAAAATCATTGGCTCTCCATGTTTTAGCTCGATGACGTTATCTAGTTTTTCTTTACCTGTATATTCTCCGTATACACCATCATTGAAAATGTTGCAGTTTTGATAAATCTCAATGAATGATCCGCCATCATGGTGATAGGATCGTTTTATCATATCAGACATATGAGCCTGCCATCGATCAATGGTTCGAGCTACAAATGTAGCCTGAGCACCTAGTGCCAGAGATGGCGGGTTTAATGGGTAATCTATTGAGCCAAAAGGTGTTGCCTTGGTTATTTTTCCTATCTCTGATGTCGGTGAATATTGTCCCTTTGTTAGACCATATATTCGGTTATTGAAAAGTAGCAAGTTGATATCCATGTTTCGTCGTAGAGCATGCATAAAATGATTGCCGCCAATTGATAGACCATCCCCATCTCCAGTAACAACCCATACAGACAATTCAGGGTTAGCAATTTTTACACCAGTAGCTACTGCCGGGGCCCGACCATGAATCGTATGAAAACCATACGCGTTCATATAATAGGGAAAACGGCTGGAACAGCCGATTCCGGAAATAAATACGAACTCTTCCTTTTTTCGCCCAAAGGTTGGCATTGTCTTTTGAGTTTGTGCAAGTACCGCATAATCGCCGCACCCAGGACACCAGCGGACCGCCTGGTCCGACTCATAATCTTTTTTGGTCAATAATTGAGCTTCCGAATCTGTCATATTCTATCCCCCTATCGTTTTCTTTACGGTTTCAATGATGGTGGAAGCACCAATAGGTCTTCCCCTTACAAAATTCAGCCCCCGGGCATCCACAAGATATTCTGCTCGAATGAGCGTGACCAATTGGCCCATATTGATCTCGGGAACTATGATATTCTTGTATCGGATAAGAATCTCTCCCAAATCTTTTGGGAGCGGATTTATCCAGCGAAGATGAACATGGGAAACGGCCATACCATTATCCTGCATGGTTTCTACTGCGGACCGGCAAGCACCAAATGTGCCCCCCCAACTTAGGACAAGCATGTCCCCATGATCTTTACCAAACACATCTGTCGGCGGAATAAATTGTGAGACACGATTTATTTTTTCCTGTCTCAATTCTACCATACGATGATGGTTCTCTGGGTCATAGCTTACGTGTCCGGTCAGGTCAGCTTTCTCAAGTCCGCCAATGCGATGCTCCAGACCTGGTGTGCCCGGAACCGCCCATGGTCTGGCCAATGTTGTTTGATTTCGTTTATATGGTAAAAATTCACCACTTTCATTGAATCCTTTGGCAAACTCTACATCAATATCATCCATATCGTCCATATCAGGTATTTGCCAAGGTTCTGAACCATTGGCCAGATAGCCATCTGTCAATAATACGACCGGTGTCATGTATCTTAGTGCAACATGTGCTGCTTCGTAAGCGGCATAGAAACAGTCACCCGGTGTGGCCGCAGCAATCACAGGAATCGGAGCCTCACCATTTCTGCCGTAAAGTGCCTGGTTCAAATCAGCCTGTTCTGTCTTCGTTGGCAGACCGGTACTGGGACCGCCCCGCTGAACATTTATGATCACTAAAGGTAACTCAGTAATCACCGCTAATCCCATGGCCTCCCCTTTCAATGCAATACCCGGCCCTGATGTAGCTGTCACAGCAAGATTACCAGTAAAAGCTGCTCCGATAACAGATGTTATTCCAGCAATCTCATCTTCCGCTTGAAAGGTTTGAACACCAAAATGCTTCCAGGCAGCCAGGGTATGGAGAATATCGCTGGCTGGCGTGATGGGATAACCTCCGTAAAACAATTTAAGACCTGATCTTTCAGATGCTGCCAGTAATCCCAGGGATGTTGCTAAATTCCCGTTCATATTTCGATAGTTTCCCGGTGGAAGCGCTGCTTTTTCTACCTTATAGCGGGTCATAAATATTTCCGTGGTATCAGCGTAATTGTAACCAGTGCTCATCGCACGTTTATTGGCTTCGATAATACTATCCTTACCGGCAAATTTTTTCTCAAGCCATTTTTCTGTTGCTTCAAGAGGACGATCATACATGTAATAGAGCACCCCTAAGGCAAAAAAGTTCTTGGTACGGGCTACCAGTTTAGGTGAAAGATCCAAACCTTCACAGGCAGCAGTGACCAGTTTGTTCATCTCAATCGGGATGACGGTGAAATAGTCATCAAGGGTTCCATCATCTAAAGGATTTGATTCATAACCAGCAAAATTCAGGTTTTTCTTTGTGAAGGCATCCGTATTGATAATGATGGTACCACCAGACTCAAGCTCATTCTTATGTACTTTCAATGCTGCAGGATTCATAGCTACCAGGACATCAGGTTTATCGCCCGGAGTGTGAATATCCTTAGAACTGAAGTGTATTTGAAAAGCACTTACACCAGCAAGGGAACCGGCAGGAGCCCGAATCTCAGCTGGAAAATCCGGCAACGTGCTCAGGTCATTCCCAAAAATAGCTGTGGTTTGAGAGAATCGTCCGCCTGTAAGCTGCATTCCATCACCTGAATCACCTGCAAAACGAATTACAGCATCGTCTATTGTCTTAATTGATTTTCCCATTTGAACAAGGTATAACGAATTAAAATATTATTCAGTTAGTAATTTGTACCGTTATTTTAGGTGTCACTTTTTTAGGAAAAAACCTGAGGTCAATTTACCAAGTGACCTCTATTGTAAAAAGATAATTAGTAGTGATCAGCATTTTCGATTAATGTGTCATCTACATTTATAGGATTAACTTTTAACCATGGTTGAAAAAGAAAAAATAAGACTCACCACCCTAAGTCACGGCTCCGGCTGAGCATGCAAGATCGGTCCGGGTGACCTAACCCAGGTTCTGGGTGATGTAAAGATGCCGATGAATGATTCTGTTGTTATTGGCTACGAAGGAGCTGACGATGCAGCAGCCGTGCGCCTGAATAGTGGAAAAACATTGATCCAGACAGTGGATTTTTTTACTCCAATCGTGGATGACCCTTATGAGTTCGGTCTAATTGCTGCAGCCAATGCACTGTCTGATATTTACGCTATGGGTGGAAAACCACTCTTTGCATTGAATATTGTCGGTTTTCCTATCAATGACCTCCCCAAATCAATCCTATCAACTATTCTCCAAGGTGGTGCTGATAAAGCAGCTGAAGCAGGTATACCCATTGTAGGCGGGCATTCAGTGGATGACAAAGAACCCAAGTATGGTATGGTAGTGACCGGTGAAGTGGATGAAGCATCCATATGGACCAATTCCGGTGCTCAAGTGGGAGATACCTTGGTACTTACAAAAGCCTTAGGGACTGGTGTGGTAGCCACTGCTATCAAAAAAGGATTGGCAAGCGTCCAAACCATAACTTCTGCGGTGGATTCAATGAAAACCCTGAATAAGGAAGCAGCTAAGGCATTAAATGGTTTAAAGGTCAATGCCGTTACAGACGTAACGGGTTATGGTCTGCTGGGTCATTTGCAGGAAATGTGCCATGGTAGTCAAGTTTCCGCCAGGATCGATTTTTCCTTATTGAATTTCTTACCTGGTGTACGAGACCTGGCAGAAGCAGGAATGATAGCTGGTGGAACACGCCGTAATCTCAAGCATGTCAGTGATCAGGTTAATTTTGGAGAAAATTTATCTGAGACAGACAGACTTTTAGCCGCTGATGCCCAGACATCCGGAGGACTACTGGTTTCACTTCCCAGTAAAAATGCTGAAGAGTTTTTAAGTATCATTGCAGAAAGAACCCATCTGCCGGCCTTTAAGATCGGACAGATCAGGGAACTGGACCACCATAGTATTAAAATAGATTAATTAATACGACTAATATAGTCGTAATAACTCCTTGTAACACTCTGTTAAGTCTATTATTTTCCCCGCTTGGTTAAACGTTTATGTTAAAAATTACCCGCAAAGTTGAGTATGGACTTATTGCTCTGCGCCATCTGCAGGAACAGGATGATGGTATCCTGTCTTCTGCCAAGAAAATCTCAGAACAGTACGGTATTCCTTATGAGTTATTAGCCAAAACACTACAGAGATTAGCCAGAGTCGGTATCATTGGAGCTGTGCAGGGCCCTGCTGGGGGATACAAATTATTGGTAGATCCCAGCACTATAAATATGACCCATTTTTTTGAGATCCTTGAGGGTCCAATGGGCATCATGGACTGCTATTTCGAGATCGGCTGTGAACAGCTCGATACCTGCAATATTCGATCACCCATAAATAAGATCAATGATATAATACGGAATGTATTTAATAATATGACACTTGCTGACATAGCCTGAATAATATGCGATTAAAGGAAAAAATAATTGATGTCCTCAAACAATGCTACGACCCGGAGATACCGGTAGATCTTTGGAACCTAGGTCTGATCTATAATATTGACCTGCAGAGTACAGCAGGAGATCAAACAGATGTTGTCATTACTATGTCTCTCACTACCCCAGGGTGCGGAATGGGACAATATATGGCGGACGATATCAAGACAAAGGTTTCCGCTCTAGATAAAGTGCATGATGTAGATGTGACCGTCACATTTGACCCGGCATGGCAGCCAGAAATGATGAGCGATGAAGCAAGGTCGAAGTTAGGGTTTGAACCAACAATGGTTCCAAAAGATGAACCAAAAATCGATGTGAAATGGGAATAAAATGAGTGAAATACAAAAAAACATCATAGATCAACAGCAGGATTTTCAGGCAGCCACCATTATTGTCACCGAAAAAGCTGTAAAACGTTTGAAGGCCGTGATGAGTTCCGAAGGAAAAGAAGATCATGTATTGCGTATGTCCGTGGAAGGGGGCGGCTGTTCCGGTATGAGCTATAAAATGGACTTTGACATGGCCCAAGGTGATTTTGACAAGGTCTTTGAGACCAATGGTCTTAAGGTTGTTTGTGATCTAAAAAGCTGGCTCTACCTGAAAAATATAACCGTAGACTATTCCGATGATATGCTCACCGGTGGATTTAAGATCAAAAACCCCAACGCAGATAGAACCTGCGGCTGTGGGACATCTTTCTCAGCCTGATCGCAAACTGAAACAAACCATTTAATTTTTTCTATGTCTGCAAAAACCTCATCCGATCTTATTGATAAAAAGATCAGTGAAGATTACCAGTATGGTTTCGTTACCGATATTGAGTCTGAGACTCTTCCTCCAGGATTGGACGAGGATGTGATCCGGTTCATTTCAAATAAAAAGGAGGAACCACGGTGGCTATTGGATTGGCGACTCAAAGCTTACCATCACTGGCTAAAAATGGAAGAACCTGCTTGGGCTAAGGTTCATTATCCTGATATTGATTACCAAGATATCAGCTATTTTTCTGCGCCCAAGAAAAAAGAATTGAAAAGTCTGGACGAAGTGGACCCCGAACTTTTACGTACCTATGATAAATTAGGTATTCCACTTGAAGAGCAGAAAATGCTTAGTGGTGTAGCAGTCGATGCTGTCTTCGATAGTGTTTCGGTGACCACTACCTTCCGCGAAGAACTAAAAAAACATGGGGTTATTTTCTGTAGTTTCTCCGAAGCAGCAAAGGATTACTCAGATCTTGTCAAAAAATATCTTGGTACGGTGGTACCCTATACAGACAATTATTTTGCTACTTTAAATTCTGCTGTATTCAGTGATGGCTCATTTGTTTACATCCCTAAGGGTGTGCGCTGCCCTATGGAACTTTCTACTTATTTCAGGATCAACGAAGCAAAGACCGGTCAGTTTGAACGTACACTAATTATCGCTGATGAAGGAAGCTATGTCAGCTACCTGGAAGGGTGTACAGCACCCATGCGCGATGAGAACCAGCTACACGCCGCAGTGGTGGAACTGATAGCGCATAAAGATTCCACCATCAAGTATTCCACGGTTCAGAACTGGTATCCGGGGCACCCGGAGACCGGTGCAGGCGGGATATATAATTTTGTCACCAAGCGCGGTACATGTTTAGAAGAGAATTCCAGGATCTCATGGACCCAGGTCGAGACCGGTTCTGCTGTAACCTGGAAATATCCCAGCTGTATTCTAAAAGGGGATAATTCTGTGGGTGAATTTTATTCTGTAGCACTATCGAACAATCACCAGCAGGCGGATACAGGTACAAAAATGATCCATCTGGGGAAGAATACGAAAAGCACTATTATCTCCAAGGGTATTTCGGCCGGCCACGGACAACAAGCTTATCGTGGTCAAGTGAAGATCATGAAAGGGGCCGAGAACGCACGCAATTTTTCTCAGTGCGACTCAATTCTAATTGGCGACAAATGCGCTGCTCATACTTTTCCATATATTGATGTACGCAATCCTACTGCCCAGATGGAACACGAGGCCACCACTTCCAATATTGGCGATGATCAGTTATTCTACTGTAACCAGCGCGGACTCAGTACGGAGGATGCAGTGTCTATGATCGTCAACGGTTTCTGCAAGGATGTTTTTAATGAATTGCCAATGGAATTTGCTATGGAAGCTACCAAGCTTATGGAAGTTAGCCTAGAAGGCAGCGTCGGATAGTTCAAGAAATTCATCATATGTTAGAAATAAAGAATCTTCACGCTGGTGTTAAAGGAAAGATGATTCTCCATGGTGTTGACCTGAAGATCAAACAAGGTGAAATGCATGTTATCATGGGTCGGAATGGTTCCGGGAAAAGTACTCTATCAAATGTAATCACTGGTAGAGACGGATATGAGATCACTGCAGGTGATATAGTCTACAAAGGTGAATCCATTTTAGACTGGTCACCAGAAAACAGGGCTCTGGCCGGCATTTTCATGTCTTTTCAATATCCAGTGGTCATCCCTGGGGTCAATAATACTTATTTCCTGAAGGCAGCTGTTAATTCCAAGCGTAAACACAATGGAGAAAAGGAACTGGATGCTGCAAACTTCCTAAAACTGATCAAGGAAAAACTGACCGAAATGGATATGGAACCGGAATATCTTCAGCGGGCTGTGAACGAAGGGTTTTCCGGAGGCGAGAAAAAACGCAATGAGATACTTCAGCTACTGTGCTTGGAGCCAGAGCTTTCCATTATGGATGAGACAGATTCCGGTTTGGATATTGACGCCTTAAAGATCGTGGCAAAGGGCATCAATAAATACCGCAATGAACAGCGCTCTTTCCTGGTAATCACTCACTATCAGCGCCTTCTAAAATATATTCACCCTGACAATGTGCATGTGCTGATCGACGGGAAAATTGTGAGATCCGGAAATAAAGACCTGGCCATTGAGCTCGAAGAAAAAGGTTACCGTTGGCTGGAGTCGGCATGACCCTGGCTCATTATCAAACACAGTTTGACCAATTATTGGACCGGGATGATGCACATGGTCCGATTCATCAAATAAGGAAAAAGGCGTTCTCCAAATTTCTCGAAACTGGTTTCCCCACACAAAAATGGGAAGATTGGCGTTTTACGGATCTGTCACACTTGGAGAAACAATCATACCAGATCTCAGATGGTCTGGATGACCCGCTCACTACCACTGATAGAAGCGCCTATAAGATGGAAGGTGTGGAAACTATCGTCATTCATAATGGACATTATCAGAAAGCATTATCATCACATCATGATGGCATCAGGGTATTTACCGATCCGGAATACATTAATGAAAGGTCAGGCCAAATTAAAACGATAGAAGATGACCCATTTGACCTTTTGAACACAGCCTTTATGGATAGTTGTCTGTATCTTATAATAGATCGAAATATCAATTTGAAAATACCAGTTCGCATTCTGGTTATTTCTTCTGGCATTGATCCTATTATGGTTAGTCCCAGAGTATATGTGGACATGAATGAGTCAAGCTCAGCTACACTTATCGAACACTATTTGGGTGATGCTACTTCAACATTTCAGAATTCATCTCTATTTTTTTCCATAGCAGAGAATTCCCACTTAGATCATATTCGGATTCAGTCAAATCCTATATCCGCTCATCATGTAGCCAATCTCGACGTAAGTCTATATAGGAATGGTCAGTATAACTTTTTCCAGCTTTCTCAGGGCAGTGAACTTGGACGGTCAAATATCAGGGTGAATTTGAAGGAGGAAGGTTCCCAATGTACGCTCAATGGTCTCTCTCTATCTGTCGGCAATCAGCACTTGGATAACAACATACTGGTTGATCATTTTGCACCCAACTGTACCAGTTCTCAGAACTTCAAATCTATCCTTGAGGAGAACTCATCAGGAGTATTTAATGGAAAAGTGACCGTCCGGAAAGATGCACAGAAGACAGATGCAGAACAAACCAACAAAAACTTACTGCTCTCTAAAAAGGCCGTTATGAACTCCAACCCTCAGATGGAAATATATGCTGATGATGTACGCTGTGCTCATGGATCCAGTACAGGTGAACTGGACAAGGACGCCCTGTTCTATCTTCGTTCCAGAGGCCTGGATGCCATCACTGCAAGATCTTTGATGATCCGCGGTTTTGCTACGGAATTGCTGGGTTCAATCAAGCATGAAGGCATAAAAAATTATCTCACTAAAGCCTTGGACACATGGATAATGGAAAAGAACAAGAAATGACCATTCAGACATCTATATCCGAACTGGCTGAGCTTTTTGCCATCTTTGATGACCCTAAAGATAAGTTTGTTCAGCTTATGGATATGGCTCGAGAATCCGCAGGTCTAAAAGAGAATGAGCAGACCGAACAGAATAAGATATATGGATGTACATCACAGGCCTGGGTTGTGGCAAAATTAACAAAAGATGGAACCTACCAGTTCCGCACAGACTCAGATGCACTGATAGTGAAAGGTCTTTTAAATGTATTAGAAAGAATATTTAATGGTCACTCATCAACTGAGATCCGATCTGTGAATGGGAAAACAGTCCTGGATTCTATTGGCCTGGATGGGTCTATATCCAATCAGAGGACCAATGGTTTTGCGAGTGCTATACAGAAAATTCAACAAATAGCGGCATGAACTCTATTCCTAACGAAGCCATTACCCTCACGAGAGATGTGGATGCTTATATTGTCCCTTCCGGTGACAAGATCACTCTGCTTTCAGGCAACGTGGTACGAATCACTCAAGCCTTAGGCGGAAACTATACCATTCTGGTTAATGGTAATATGGTGCAGATCACTGCTGAAAATGCGGATGCTCTTGGTTTCGAAGTGGACAAGAAACCAGAACCTGAAACAGATAATGATTTTTCCGAAAATTTGGTCTGGGACCAGCTAAGAACCTGTTATGACCCTGAAATTCCTGTGAATATTGTCGAGCTAGGACTCATTTATGACCTGGATATTTCTGAAAATGATAATGGTAAGTCCGTAAACATCAAAATGACCCTTACAGCACCCGGCTGCGGTATGGGGCCCGTGATCGCAGATGAGGTAGACCGAAAAGTGAAGGGGATCAATGGAGTACAGTACGTAAATGTAGAACTGGTATGGGAACCTCAATGGAACCAAAATATGATGTCAGAAGCAGCACAACTGGAACTGGGCATGCTATAGAATGGTATTTTCCGTTTCAGATGTAAAAAAAGATTTTCCAATATTCTCTGACCCCACCCTGATCTACCTGGATAGTGCCGCCACATCTCAAAAACCAAGAACGGTCTTAGATGCTTTAGATAGCGTATATCGAGAAGCTAATGCGAACGTACACCGTGCAATATATTCTCTGGGAAGCGAAGCCACGGAACGTTTTGAAACTGCTCGGACAAAAGTGGCTCATTTCATCAACGCCACATCTGAGAAAGAAATTGTCTTTACTGGTGGTGCTACTGGTTCCATAAATCTTTTGGCCTTTTCATTGGGTACACAGCTCAATATCGGTGACGAGATCCTGGTATCTGAAATGGAGCACCATTCGAACCTGGTTCCCTGGCAACTGGCAGCACAGCGCAATGGTGCCAGTCTTCGTTATATCCCCATTACTGAGTCTGGAGACCTGGACCTTAAAGATTATGAAAAATATTTCACTCCCAAGACCAAAATTGTTTCCATCACCCATATGTCGAACGTCTTGGGCACGATCAATCCAGCTTCTGAGATTGGACAGATGGCCCACGATGTTGGTGCTATATTTATTCTTGATGGGGCCCAGAGTGTTTCCCACCTTCCAGTAGATATTCAAAAGTTGGATTGTGATTTCCTGGCATTTTCTGGTCATAAGATGCTCGGACCTACTGGTGTAGGTGTTCTATGGGGTAAAAAGGAGATATTGGAATCTATGCACCCATTCATGGGTGGTGGTGAAATGATCGAGACCGTTACCATGGAATCATCCACGTGGAACGCTGTGCCCTATAAATTCGAAGCGGGGACACCCAATTTTGCCCAAGCTATTGGCTTGGGAGCAGCAGTGGATTATTTGTCGGAACTGGATATGGCCAATGTACACGCACATGAAAAAGAACTAACTGACTATGCAATAGGAAAACTTAACAATATCGAAGGAATGCGTATCCATGGCAGTCCAAAAGATCGCGGGGGAGTGATCAGTTTTAATATAGAGAATATCCATCCCCATGATCTTGCACAGTTTCTAAATGAGGACAATATTGCCATTCGGGTTGGACACCATTGTGCACAACCCTTGTTGAACACCTTAGGCGAGACAGCTACTGCCCGTATCAGTTTTTATATATATAACGATATATCCGATATAGATAAATTCTGTCAATCCTTAGGCTCAATTCGAGATTATTTTTAATCATGGAAACCATCCGATTAGACGATTTTTTAGATGGTGGTATCATCCGGGAGAATTCCTTTCGGGAACAGGTGAATAAAATGGATTTTGGCCGGTTCCAAGATCAAAAGGTCATAATAAAAGGTTGCGCAGG
>ENA-UPTF01001024-UPTF01001024.1-marine-metagenome-genome-assembly--contig:-NODE-1024-length-18432-cov-2.823372_pt1 | contig 18432 bp, 21 predicted proteins | sample MGYA00238166_ERZ767019 | MGnify/ENA primary metagenome ERZ767019 (study PRJEB28930, sample SAMN06266391) | marine metagenome | isolation source: Sea water from 250 m depth | place: Atlantic Ocean...
AATGTCGCTAACGCGACACGCAATAGGCGAGACAGAACCTTCATGTTTCTGTGTCAGGTTGCAAGTTGTACGGCAATCGAATGGCGGCGGTAGTTCCGGAACCAAATTCAGAGTCGTAACGGAGTTGTCCACCTGAACGTTCCACCAGTTTTCTGGAGAGTTGTATTCCCAGCCCAGTGCCCGAAGCCACTGTTTTTGCGGCCTCGGCCCGCCAGAAGGGTTGGCCCGACTCCAAGGCCTCTAGATCTGACTTCGTCATACCCAAACCGTTAGGGGTGTCATCGACGACGATTTCGAAATAAGCATCGTCTATGCGGTGTAACAGCACCGCAATTGTGGCCTGTTTGCCTACTTGACGGTATTTCGCCGCGTTCGACACCACATTTCGGACTACTTGTCTGATTCGGTCCCGATCCAACGTCGCTGTGATGGTGCGATCAGGAACTGAACGCAATGAGAGAACATCAGGGTTAGCGGCGAACTCTGCTGTAATTTCTTCCACTATTTCGTGCACGGGTACGTCAGGCGTTATAGCTAGCTCAAAGGCGTCGTTTTCTAGTTTGGCGGTGTCAAACATGTCTCGGACGAGATCAGACATATGAAGTAAATGGCGTTCAGCGTTTCTTAATGTTGCATGCACCCCGTCTGGAAGGTCATCTCTTCGAGTGACGACGTTCAAACTCATTGCTGCAGCATTGAGTGGGCCGCGAAGCTCGTGGGACGCGTCGCCTAACCATTTTTGGCGTTGAAGTAACAACTGTTCTAACTGACGACTTTGTTCTGCATAGTCCTCCCGTGCGGCCTCTTCTTTGTCGGTCATACCAGGGCCTGCTGAACTGCAGTTTCAAGCGCGACAAGGTCGCCCTTGCTGACGAGGCGCACTTCATCAGGCAGGTTGTCCGTTGTCCCCGACAACATGATGAAGTTCGATTTTGGAATTCCGCTTTGGACAGCGGCTTCGAATATGTCGAGTCCGGCGCCTGCATCAGGAATCGAATAATCAGAAATGATGAGTGCGAAGGTGTGAGCATTAATGAGATTGAGCGCCTCATCAACGCTGGTCGCCGTGCGCACATACACATCTGGTCGGATGGCGGCCATCCAAGTCGCAAAAACATCGAGCTGCCCTTTGTCGTCATCGACTAGAAGAACCAGATGCTCTTGTTTAGATCTGTTTCTGTTGCGACCGAACATCATGTTCCTAACAAGGGTGTTAAACAACGATAGATGTGTCCCCACGTACTTGGGGACCTGAAGACCAATTCGGTTTCTTAGTATTTTGGTTATTTCGAACAGAGCCAAACAGCGGCACGTAACTTCAAAATCACCTCTCTTGAGGCTTCAAAGTTGAAGTTTTCGAAGTAATGCGTGTGCAAATCATCGGAATGAATGCTGAATGCAATAACGAATGCATCGGCCAATAGTTCAGCCGGATCAGCACCTCCGTGGGTAAAGGATTGGAGGAGCAGTTCTTTGACCGACACTTCTGCTTGTTGTGGGAAATAGCAGTCGTCAAACAGGTTGTGAACGACGGCATGACCTACTTCGTGAAGGACTACGTCTGGAACCTTGCCCGTTCGTACCGCCTGAGAAGAAATCCAGATGGTGTTTGCCCATTCATGTCCGTGTGTGTCGTCGCTATCCCAGCCATGCGGGTCGTAGGTTCCATAGGCGCAGCTGCCTAGCTCTTTGGTTGTCCAGGGATGGCAGCCATTAACAAATTCGGTGCCTTTGAGAGCGGGTTGGAGTGCTTCTGGGATTGTATTGACTACCCGTAACACCTCTTTCTGGTGTTGCCCGTCAATTATCTTGTGCCCTGAAACTGCTTCGTGCAGCAAACGGAACTCCACCTTGTTGATGGATGGGTTGTCTATAGATGGAGTGTGTGCCTCCCCTCTGGGAGTCACGATGATCAAGGTCAATAACGCCATGACAAGCAGTGACGCCAGGAGGGCGAGTATTTTTGAAGCTGTGAACATGCAACTAATCGTAAGAAACCCCTATTTCAAGGGATATGGTGCATTCGTAGGTTGTCGTCTAACGCAAATGCATTAGTAAGAGCGAAGACCGGTAACGACAGGGGAGTAGGTTGAATTTGTGGGGGACTCTCGGTCAACTCTGGTTCACGACGTCCGAAATCAACTTTCTGGGATGCTGATGTTGATCAGCTTGCTAGAAAAGGTCGAACTCACCAGTGAACTTCACGTGCGCTTGTCTGGTAGTGCGCTAGAGCTTCGAACAGTGTTGGCTGAACCTGATCTCGCGTCAGCAACTCATCACGATCTCAACGCGATTATGGACGCCTTTTTGGGAGTACTGAGAGACATTGAGACAACGCAGCTACCCGAAGATTTTGTTCCATTACGGGCGGACGTTGTTGCCCGTATACCTGTGACCAGTGAACTTTGGTCCTCATTGACGCAACTGTGAGATAGCACGAGCGCGTTACCGCTGAGGCGGTGGCTGTGTTTCAGGGTCAGGTAGAGTCGCTGGATGGTAGCTGCAAGTGTCTCCGCTCGGGAGCAATTCGACCGTGACGGTTTCGTCGTAATAGAGAATGTTTTTGATCTAGCAACTCTCGGAGACTTCAGTGCAGCGGTGGACATCGGTGTTAATGCGCGACTTTCTGGAGACAGTCGAACAGTTGCAGACAAGTCCGAATACGAACGGAACTTCATACAGTGCATGAATTTATGGGAAGACAACCCGGACATAAGGGCATTCACATTTCACCAAGAACTAGCTGAACTTGCTGCATCACTGCTAGGGGCAGAGAGGCTTCGGCTATGGAGTGACCAAGCGCTTTACAAGGAATCAGGTGGGACGCCGACACCACAGCATCAAGATTTTCCGCTTTGGCCAATTGATCAACCTCGTCAAATCACTGCTTGGATTCCTTTTGATGGATCGACACTCGACGGCGGTGCAATGGGTTATTCACCTGGTTCACACAAGAAGGGAATTGTGTCCTTCGATGACGACTCCCGCAATATCCGCCCAGCAGCACACAAAGATGATCCTGCCTTTCCACTGATCGCCCACACCGAGATGGCGGAGCCGGTATGGGTCCAACTTCAACCCGGCTCAGTTGCATTTCACCACTCAATGACCTTGCACCAAGCCCGAGCAAACTCCAGCGGTCGCACACGACGGGTGTTTACCGTCGCATACTTTGAGGACGGATGTAAGCGGTCCACGGCGCACAACCACCAAGTAGTTGATCGCCAAGAAACCGTTGTCGGTCAAACAATCGATGGACCCGTGACACCTATGGCATGGCCCCTGCCCGAAGGTCAGTTACCAGATACACCCTTGAACGCAACCCCTCCGCCACGTACGGGTTATCAATGATGGTGGGAATCGAGGCCCGGAGATAGGGGCGGTTGCTATGAGGAGCAACAACTCCCTGGATACTGCTTATAGGCCGTCGACGATTAGCACTGGGCCGTGGGAGTTGTCGAGACGGTGAGGCAAGATCTCCTGGTATTCAGGTGAGTTCTTCCATGCCATTGCTGCCTCGGCGTCTGGGAACTCTAATATCACCGCTATTGAGTTCGGGTCGTCTTCTGAATAATGAATTTCACCCATCCGCACCAAGTACCGACCACCATGGTTAGTGACTGTCTCTTCCACCTTCTCCAGATACGGACCCATCCCATCTGGGTTGTCTACTTCAAGCATTCCCATCAAATAGGCCTTCGACATAACCCACCTCTTTCACTAGGCCAGTGAACTTAGTGGAATCTCAAATACAGCGCCGGTACTAGGTCGGGGCTTATACCTTTCGCAGACAAGCCCCCAGACCAGGCCGTGCCCTAAATTGAGGCGAGGGGCGCAAATGTTGGAAGGATTTCTACGTGGCCTAGCGCGCGGTATCAGAGACAACAGAGAGCAAGTTGGACGAGTCATCTTGGCTGTCTCATTGATTGCTTTCTTTGGTTTTCTTTTGGGTGGCTGTGTTTGGCTGATGGAATGCGCGGGTGGATCTACCATGAGTGGGATGCCGTCACCTGACTGGTGTCCGTTTGATTGACAAGGACTGATGAAACGGACGAAAGCACAGCTGTTTTCGATGGTCCTACCTTTCTTGCGGGAAGACCGAAGAAAAGGGCGCTTGTAGTAGCACGCTGTGGCGTAATGATTAGCCGATTGTTGCCTCAGCGAACGCACGGATTTCGCGCAGCGGATCCGGTCCGGCTGGGTTGTAAATGATTTCAGTCGTGCCTGACTCGCCGGCCTCGGAGACGCGCTCACGTATATACCCAGCGTCGCCTACCCATGACCGATTCCACTCAAAGTCATCTCGTGTGGCATCCACCAAAATTCTGTCTCGATCGTTCAAGTGAGTGGCGTGACCTTCATGTACGGCTAGGTGCAATGCATCAGTGGGGCGGTCAATTTCTAACTGCTCCAAGTAGGCCGGACCGCCCGGTACCGTTCTCAGGCGTTCTGGTGAAGCCTCCCAAGATGAGTGGTGTGACATCACCCACCAAGGTCCCGCAGCATCGATTACTCGATCCGAGTTTGGGTCTTCGTCGGAGGTGAGGACTGTGCCGTGCACCATCTGCACAAAAGTGTTCCATGAGCCATCACCTGCGCTAAGTGTCATTACGCCATCTGCGATATCGCGAGTGATTCCCTGGCCTTTCGGTCCCAGTGCCGACAAAATGATGGGAACTTCGACGGGTCGAGCGGCCGCCATATCGGGGTGGTGGATCATCTGACAAGGGCTGCCATCAATTTCCACGACCTCGCCCGCGAGCAGCGATTTGAGCTGTTGCACATATTGAGACATTCGAGCCCACGGAACCGCTTTTTGTCCGAGCACGCGACGGGCAGTGAACCCTGTGCCCAAGCCGATGGTGAGCCGCCCTGGCCACATGCGTTCCATCGTCAGAATTGCTGATGCTGTAGTCATGACGTGTCGGAGGTTTGGCACAAGCACCGCAGTGCCGAGCTCGATGCGGTCGGTGCGTTGCGCAACGAGGCCCATCGTTAGCCAGACGTCTTCCCAGATTGCAGCTGAGTCATAGAGCCATAAACGCTCGTAGCCAACTTTTTCGGCGAGATCTGCGGCATCGAGAGCCAGAGGCCCCGGTGCAAACCCCAATGAGATTGATGGATCGCTCATTTGGCCCCTCTCAAGTTCCCCACAGCAACCAAATCGTATATTTCTCTGTTGGCAGCTGCTTAAACGTGGCGATGGAGATCATCACAACTGTGAAGAGCAACTATCGCTGAGAGCTCTGTTTCGGCTAGTAGATGACGGTGATCTGAGCCACTGCAATGAGAATCAGAATCACCGCGTTAAGCACGCGATACATAGCGAACGGCGCCTTTTGGGCGTCTTGTCCTGCTTTGGTTGACGCAATTTCATCAGGCATCGAGTCGCGCAGGCCCATTGCCGTTTGCATCCCAAAGTCGAAGGTCAACATTCCGTAGAGACCGGTACCGATAACGCCCATGGTCAGTGGAAATTGGATTGCGTTGACATCGGCAAACGCAATTATTGCCAGCAAAGCTGTACTGGCCAGCATGTAAGTGAAGCCGTTCATCCTGATGGAAGCGGCGTTCGATTCACTCATGCCGACAAATGTTTCTGAATTCATGGAAATCATCCTTTCCTAGTGATTCTTTCTAAAGCATTGCCGGTGCAGGTCGCGAGGTAAACAACGAACGGGCTTTTCGTTTTTATACGTCTGTCGATGTCAACTGGTTGGGGTTGGGGAGAGAGTCAGCCGAAGTTGGTGCCTGCCGGAGCCGCCGGCCTTTGGAGGGATGATCAATCGAAGCATGCCGCGAGCGTTTGCCGCTACATAACTCCCATAGGCCAAACACCACAGACACTGTTAGCGAAAGGAAAAAGATGCTCATATCTCAATGGCCCACTGCTCGGTGGTTTCTGCGAGTGCTTGTCGACACACCAGAATCCAGAAGCGACTTAGGTCGCGATTGAGTTGAGACAACTGTTCGTGAGGCACAGAAGTTAAAGCTTGAGGTCGAGGAGAAGCCATATCTCACATTCACACAGGGGTGAGACAACGGACGATGAGACCACTCTCAATTCTTCTAAACGATTTTTGATTTTGGCGGACGTTCCTAGGGTGAACGACGTAGGCTTTTCGTGGTGCGTCGACAGATACCTGTCGTACTGTCCACAGTGCGCAAGATCCTCCCAGTTGAAGGGACCCTAAGCGCCCCGGTTGTTGCCGAGCCGACATCTGCTCGAGCGCCACTCGAGGCGGTCTCACCGCGCGCTTGGCGAGCATTGTGGGTTGCGTCGCTGGCAACCGTGCTTGTCGGGTTCAACAGCACCGCAACAAATATTGCCCTTGATGACATCCAATCTGGATTTGTTGGCGCGACGGCAGCCGATGTGGGTTGGGGTGTCGTCGGTTTCTTCATCGGAACGGCCGCATTTTTGCCACTGGCTGGACGTCTTGCAGACCGGATAGGTCGCAAACGGATCTTCCAGCTGGGCTTGCTGGTATTCGCTTTATCCGCTGTGTTCTCCGCAACCGCGGGCACGGTAATCACCCTCAACCTCAGCCGAGTTCTGCAAGCGTTCGCCGGAGCGGCAATCTTGCCGTCGTCTTTGGCGTTGGTGTTACCGCTGTTCCCTGAGTCGAGACGGACCACAGCGGTGGGACTTTGGTCTGCGGCTGGTCCGCTTGGGGCTGGAGTCGCTCCTGGAGTTGCTGCGCTCATTCTCGCTAGTTCTGGTTGGCGAATCGTGTATTTAGTGAGCGCACCGGTCGCGTTATTGATGTTTTGGGCTGGGCAGTCGTTATTGAAAGAGTTACCTACCCCGCCCAATCAACAAAAACTTGACCTTGTAGGCGCGGCCGCAGGGACATTGGCCATCGGCGCGGTCGTGACGGCCATTATGCAAGGTCGGGTATGGGGGTACACGTCTGCGCTTACATCTGTGGTGGCGGTAGTTGGTGTTCTTTCTTTCGTGCTGTTCGTAGCAAACTCCTTCCGTCACCCAGAACCTCTGTTGAATTTGCACCTGTTGAGACGACGTGGGGTGATGGTCGCCAATACGGTCAATTTCCTCGTGGGGATCACTTCGCAATCAATCTGGATTGTTTGGCCCTTATTTATGAAGAACGTCTGGAATTTTTCAACCCTGCAAGTAGGGATGGGAGTGACTCTGGGACCGATCGCTGCGGGGTTCTCAACGTTGACGTTCAGCCGTCTCGCGGACCGGATTGGCTCTATTGGTCTGTGTCGTCTCGGAGCGGCTTTGCAGGCATTTGCGGTGTTTTGGCATTTCACGCAACTCAGCGCCGACATCAACTTTTGGTCGGCTTTTGCTCCGGGAATCATGCTCTACGGACTTGGGTGGGGAATGAGTATCCCGTTACTCAACGGAGTTGCCCTGGAATGGGTCGAAGAACAGTATTACGGCGAAACCAATGGACTTTTCAGCACTGTGCGCTACGTCGCTGCTGCTATTGGTACGGCTGCGGTGTTCGCGTTGCTGACCGTGAACGCGGGCGTGGAAGCGCTGCCGTACTATGACCGGATTTTGGGGTTCTTCCTGGTGGCTTCTGTGTTAGGAGCTTTAGCTATGTGGATCAAGATAGGAAAGTCACCCAAGCTGAGCAAGATGTCGAGTTGACGTATTTATTCGCAATTTGAACTTGGGTGAAGCACATTGGAGTCATGCCGGTAGCGACAGTTCTCTCGATGTTTGCATGGCTGACATTGTTGGTGAATGCGCTGACGCTGCTGCTGATCATTTCTTTAGTTCGGAGGAACGTCACGAGATCCGCGTTCCCCGGCACTTTTGGGTTCGCGGCAAGTCGCCTAGCGGTCGCGGTGACTGTCGCTGCGAGTCTCGGATCGTTGTACTTGTCAGAAGTAGGGGATTTGACTCCGTGCAGGTGGTGTTGGATCCAACGCATGGCGATGTACCCCTTGGCGTTTGTGCTCCTTATCGGCTGGTTCACCGGTGACCGTCTTGTGCGACGCTATGCCGTGCCGATGGCGGTCCTCGGTTTAGCGGCTTCGATATGGCATTACCTGCTGCAGCAGGTTCCGGGATTGTCCGATGCGGAGTCGTGCAGTCTGACGACACCTTGCTCGGTTACTTATATCGAAAAGTTTGGCTTCATATCGATCCCATGGATGGCGGGCTCGGTGTTCTTACTGACAGTCATATTGCTGACAGGGTTCCGTTCGACAGATAGTCGTATTGGATGACGGTTCACGAGACCCTTCGCCGCTGGCTCATTGATGCTGCGGATGCTGCGATTGAGTACGCAGCTCGGGATGAAATTGACGAGGGTGCACGCAAATTTCGTGAGGCGATCGAAACGGCTGCCGCAGTCGCTTATGAAAGCCAACAGCTGCCGGTATTGGGGAATTTGAATCGGATTAGAAACTCAGAACGAGCGCAGCAATTTGTGGAATTAGCGCCTTCTCTGCGGTGGGTCCCGTCTCACCGGTGGGACGATCAAGGCACAGAACGAGCGCTGTGTGTGGTGTCTGAGGCATTTGAATTGCCTGGAATTGAGGCGGGCATCATGTACGTGGACCAAGGATGTACTTACCCGTTGCACAATCATCCTCCTCAGGAGTTGTATCTCATTGTGTCGGGGACAGCGCGTTGGCGGTTCGGGGGTGCGGAGGAATTAGTTGAGATGGAGCCGAACATGACTCTCTATAACAACCCATCTGATTTTCATACTGTTGAAGCTGGAGATACTCCGCTTGTAGCGATGTACGTTCTTTGGGGCGATGGTGTTCGAAGTTGAATGACTGAACGTGTGGTCGCAGCGCCCCCGGCAGGACTCGAACCTGCGACGCACGGTTTAGGAAACCGACGCTCTATCCCCTGAGCTACGGGGGCGAATAGATCACTACCTTGAGGTCTTAATGACTTAAGGAAGCTTTTGTGTCTTCGCAGGCTACCTATGCTTGACCGGTTCGGATTGTTGAAATGTATTGAAACCCGGGGTTCTGACTTATGCCGGGTTCTTTAGGTTGAATTCCGCCGCTGATAGTTCTGCAATGCCACTTCGACCATCGGTCGTCGCTTCTCGTCAGTTTGTTCGATGTAACTTCCGGGATCTTTTTCGCCCATGCGAGCAAGCACATACATTGAATGCGCGGCTTGGGTGTGGGCCGTGAAACCCTGTGTTTCCTCAGCGTGGTTAACCGCCATCTTCATCATCCGCAACTGGAAGGGGTCGTTCTTGGCGACTCTTTGAGCCCATTCGGTGGTGTAAGTGACGAGATCGGTGGTTGGAAGCACTCGGTTCACTAGGCCGAGTTCACATGCCTCGTCGGCGTCGATGAAGCGGCTTTCAAACAAGAGTTCTTTCACTTTCCTCGGTTGAAGATCCCATGGCATGCAGAAGTATTGGAAGTGGCTCCCGAGAAACATGGCGTTGGTTGACGCAAAAATGCAATCCATTGCGGATGCGATCATCCAGCCGCCAAATATGCAGTAACCCTGCACAGCTGCCACCGTGGGTTTCGAAATCTCACGCCACCGCTTGGTGTTGGCGTAAAACTGTTCCCACGTGCGGTCGTACCAGCCTCTGATACCGGGGTCCCAGGGTCTTTCTTCACGATCGGCAAGCTCCTCAGGTGTTCCTAAGTCGTGACCTGCTGAGAAATGGTCGCCGGCACCGAAAAGACATATGACGTTTACTTCCGGGTCTTGGGCTGCACCCATAAATGCTTCATCAAGTTCTTCGAGTAGAAGCCGACTTTGTGCGTTTCGATACTCAGGCCGGTCGACGGTGACGTGCGCTACTCGATCTATTACCTCATAGCGGATATACCGCCCAACCTCACCTTGGTGTGTTTCAGTCATAGCACCGTAGTAGCACGCCGCTGAGGCATGCATTGGACAGAGGGGGAGTAATGGCCACGGTTGACCTAAACGAACATGTGCTCTGAATCCAGTCCCACTGAAATATGAGGTTGAGGTGAGGTCCTTCGAAGATCTAGCTTGCTGTAGGCCGCCTCGAGGAAAGAGTCACATGTCAGATGAGTCTCCCGGGGAGACAATGACACTGCCTATTGAAGGTGCCGCAGCTCTTCGCCAGATTTTGGGAATCCTGTCAGACCACGAGATAGAAGATTCTGATGGGCGTCTTGATGCTCTTGATCGACGGTTGTCCCTGGCTTGGAACGGTGAGGAGTGGGAGACAATGAGCGCTACCGAACGAGGAATTCCTATGTCGCGTCTTGATGCTGAACTGCTAGTTCGCGGCCTTCGTTTCACGGAAATGATGAGCACTCATCTACCCTTCTTCGACCAGGTCTGCGCAGTGAGTGACTGGATCGTCGGTGAGCTGGATGTGACCTTTCCAGGGGTCTCCGAAACTTGAAAAGTGCAACCATCTGAAGGGCACGAACTCAACTATTTGTTGATGTATCTGGTTTAAGAAGGATCTTCGAATGATCGAAATTTGGTTGTGTCGTAACTGCTGCCACATCGATCAAGGGCTGCCTTCCAAGCTGGACTATGTTTCATCGCCCACCGCAACGACGAAATGAGACGTTGCCCACCGAAAACTGCGGCTTTTCTCGATGATGCGCCACCGAGTTGCGCCAGGTTCGGTGGCAATGTTGCGACTGCGGCTGCTCGTACTACCCGGTACCCCAGCAGTTGTCCTCGTTGAAGAGGTGGGTTGCGGAGAAAGCTCCATGCTTGACGAAGAGCTCCCGACTGATCCAGATCGGGGTGTTCGGTTATCCATGTTCGGAGATCAGCAGCGGTTAACGGTAGATCGGCGACACCTAGGAGCTCACCGATCTTGGATTGTTCTTGAACAAATTGATCAGCTTCAGCAGGAGGGAGTACTTGACAAAAAGTTTGGTACGCCTCCAAGAAAGAGTCGGTCAAGGTGTTGTGCACCCAGGCACCTAGCTGTGGTTGGTTTGCGGCGTAGGGAATGCCTCGCTCGGATGTCCCTGATACGGGTTTGTGTGCTGCGCGAACCACCTGAACTGCGGTCTCGACTTCCGGCATAGACCCGTAATTGACGGTGGTTACGAATAGGGAAGTGCGGTTGAGGCGGCCGAGTGGATCTGTTTCATATTCAGAATGGTCGGCGACCCCTGCAGCTACTTCGGGATGCAGGGCCTGAAGCAATAACGCCCTGACTCCTCCAACAAAACTTGAAACGTCTCCCATTACTTTCCAACTCACGCTGTCGGGGCCGAAGAGTCCGGGGTCACCTGGATAGAGATGTGTTTGCGACAAAGGTTGTTCTCCTTCTGAGAACAATCGAACAACGCTTGCTGTCAGTCGTTCTTGCAAGGTCATGATGTTTCAACTTTGTCCGTGAGTGAGTTAACGGCAGGTGAGGCGGCGTCAATCCACCACTGGTCCTCCCATGAGATCAAGAAATAAACAAGCGTCACTGGAGTGCCTTCAGCGAATCGAACTTCAATGGTTGCCGTGCCGTCAACTATTCGACAACGACCGAAAGCGACGGGGTCACCGTTCAACAAAAATGGGAAGCCCGATTCAATCATTGCCCGAAAAGCGGAAGGGTCGACATTTTGTCGAAATGACGGAGAGGCAAATTCCCGAGCGTCGTCAAAAGCACCGCGGCTCAAAGCATTGATTTGGGCTGAGACTCTTTTTTGAAGGTCGTCTCTTGCGTTGTCCTCACAATCGGCTTCGGTGTCGACAACAGAAGTTGAGGTGATTGAAGTTGTTGGTTTCTGAGTGGAATCGATTTTTGGGAGTGCTTGGGATGGGTCGGAGGCACAACCGCTGAAAACGATGAGAACAAGTGCAGCTAGCACAGTATGTCGGTGAGGGGAGCGGTGAAATGGTTTGTTAGGCCTCATCGGTGTGGTCATGAGTGGCACGATGCGTTACCAAGGCTCTCTGTTGAGGCGACGGATCAGATTGCTTATCAACTTAGGTGTTCTGAAGAGGGGGACCAAGCCTCCGGGCCCGCCACAGAATCGGATCTGCAAGGGCTGGCCCGAAGGCTTAGATGAGGTTGGGGGAACCTCAGGAATCTAATTTAGCACTAAATAGAAAGGGCCTGCAACTTTCTGACCAATCTTTCTAAAGGAGCTGTGAGCTAGAGGGTCTGGTTCCGCCGAGATGCCGGAACCCGTTACCGTGCTTCTAAGAGATCACACAACAGGAGATCGACCTGTGAGTTCCATCGCTCAGATCTTGAAACCCGATAAGTCGAAACTGAAGCGCGTTCTTAAATGGATCGTCATAGCGAATGCGGTGTTAGCTGCGGTCGGCATTGTGATTGGTGGAAATCCTGATTTCGTGGCGCGGGTTCATGGCACCAGTTTTTTGTTGGTCATCACTGCAGCCAGTCTGGTTGCTATAGAGCAGGGGAAATTCAGGACTGAAATCAAATATGTGTGGCCCGTCGGATCTGCATGTTCGACCGCTATAGGAGTTGTCGTAATAGCTCTCATTTGGGGGTTCGAACCGCCCGAAGCCATTGGTCGACCTGTTGGATCGGTAGCAGTAGCTGCGGTGGCGATCACCTATTCCGCAGTGATCTCAGTAATAGCTGAGCGAGCTCGTTTGCGTCTCATCTGTTGGATAGGAGCGTTAGGTCATAGCTGCTATGTGTGGGTCCTCATCTGGTTCGAAATCAGTGCCATGCCAGGAAGGGCCCTCGCGTTACTTGCTGTGGGTCAGTCCGCATGTTCCTTACTCGCAGTGATTGATTTCATCGGTTCTCGTCGAGCCACAAGGACTCCTGCGGCGTCGCTGGAGCGGAGCGCCCAATACTGTCCATACTGTTCAGCTACCGAATTGATCAGAACTGCCGGCTACATCGAATGCGAGGGTTGCGGCGGCCGATTTCAGACGGTGGATACCTGAATGAGTTAGCCCGTGCGGAGGTCTAGGTCAGGTATTAGCGGAGCTGCCTGGTGGCCAACCATCTTCCAGATCCCTTGGTCGTTCTTAAACACATTCACAGCAGCGACGGCTGATAGCGACGATCCGAGAAGGTTCTCTTCAACGAATACCCAAGCGGCGTGGTCGTTTCCATGGAAGCGAACGTTGGAGGTCAAAAACTGGGGGAGTCCAGGACCTGAGAAAATCTGTTCGAAAGACACCCGAATTTGATCCCATCCGAAAATTGTCGGCCAGCCGGGATGTGTGCACCACACCTCGTCGGAGTTAACCCAAAGATCAGACATCCCTTGAATGTCCGCTGCTTCAAAATGGGCATAAAAAGAACTGTTGACTGCTTCTAACTCAGACGAGTTGTCCATATTGCCTTGTGGGTTTCAACCGATTAGCGAACAAATATTTCGAGTTGCTCCTTTGTTGATCACCGCGGGTCGGTGAGCAACAAAGGAGTCAAAGACGTTACGCGTAAAGAGCCGAAATTTGTAGCACGGCCATGATCACTATCACAAGCGCGTTGAAGCCCCGAAATAATGCGAAGGGAGCTTTGGCAAAGTTTTGTCCCATATTGCTGCCGGCAACTTCGTTGTCCATGTCCTGCATCCCAGCGCCAACATCGGCCAGTACGCCGTCAAACCACAGAAGAGTCCACAGAGAACCAAGTACTACCCAGGCAGCGATGGCGAGTTGCACAGCGCCGGTGTCTGCCGTTTCTCCTCCCCAGATGATAAATGTGAAGACTCCCAGTACGGAAAAGACGTACGGCAAGATAATCGCCTGAGCGTCCTTACCGCGCATGGCCATTAGCTGAACCCAAGTGTTTTGTTGCATCAGTGGTTTACTCCTTATGTTTCAGTCATTGTGCGACTGGTCCCAACCGAATGAGAACAACATAGAACCATTAGCCCATGCTGCATAGGTTGACGTCCTAGGTTTCTTCAGGTTGGATAAGCGGTCGAGTGGCTAGTGCGCCGAAAAATTTGGGTAGCCACCTAAACATTTGCAGGATATGAACGTGACAGACGCTGTAGGGCCAAACCGTGTTTCGAAGTCAGGTTCCGAATTTGTGGTGATCGGTGCCGGGCTTGCAGGGTTAGCTGCAGCTGGCACGCTGCATCGCGCCGGGCGGGAAGTTCTAGTGCTCGAACGAAACGATGCAGTGGGGGGGCGTGTTAGGACTGATTGCGAGAGTGGCTTTTTGCTTGATCGCGGATTTCAAGTTCTCTTGACGGCGTATCCAGAACTTGACCGCCATCTCGATTTGAGTGCCCTGAATTTGCGGCCGTTTCTGCGGGGAGCAAACGTGTGGGATGGGAATTCGTTTGTTGAACTAGCCGACCCGCGTAGTTCGTTTCGAGGTGCTTTGAATGGGTTACGAACGTCGGTGCTGACGCACGCAGATCGGATACGACTACTCAGCCTGGCTCTGCGGCTTCGACGCTCTCGAGTCGGGTTGTTTGATAATGCCGCAGACCGACCAATGCGGCAGTTTTTGACCGAGATGAAATTTTCCGCTTCATCTATTGACGCCATTTGGGAACCATTGTTTTCAGGTATTCAGCTGACATCATCTTTGGAGGGTTCAGCGCGACTTGGTTCTCTGATCCTTCGGTGTCTGATTCTGGGTCCGGCGGCCGTTCCGGCGGCTGGTATGCAAGCCATTCCTGAGCAGATGGCATCGAACTTGCCACCCGGATCGATACGCCTTGGAGCCGAAGTCGTGAATCTCAATGGCACCGAGGTTTCACTGTCGAGTGGAGAAGTGATCGAGGCGGGGAAAGTCCTACTTGCGACAGACAAGACCGCTGCAGTGCGCCTGTTGGGGGGAGCTTCTGATGGTTCAAGGTCTCAGTGGCATGCGTATTTCCGCACCCCCGAACCGCCGAATGAAAGTAAGGCGATTCACCTTCTTCCGGCTGCTCAAGGCCCATGTAGGAATGTGGCCATTATCAGCAATGTCGCCAGAGAATATGCGCCGGAAGGCGAGACCCTCATCGTCGCCGCGGGCCCCACTTCCAGTCGAGAACCTCCGGTCTCGGCGGCACGGGTTCAATTACTTCAAACGTTTGGGGCCAGGAGTGAGGAATGGGAGCTCCTGACAGCTGGAGTAGTTGTCGAGGCCCAGCCTCTCTTTACGCCGGGGATGAAGTTCCAGAGACAGCGAAGTCCTCAAGGCGTGCTGGCTGTAGTTGGCGATCATTCCACAACCCCGTCGATCCAGGGCGCATTGGTATCGGGTCGGGTGGGTGCTGAATCCTTGCTAGGGACCTGATTATGTCCTTCTGAGTAAGGGATTGCGATATTTAGTGCTAAACTGATTCCGTGAAGGGAATGTCAGCGCGGTGAGCACCAAAAACGAAACAGCAGATTTCTTGGATGTGACTGCTCCGGGCTCGTTGCCATTCATTGATTTTGATATCTCTGAATTCGACGAACTAGTGGCCGCTACCGAACAGCTTCAAGGTCTTGGTCACTCCGTAGTTAGAACACCTGCTGGACCGCTCGTTATCGGTTATGACCCTACGCGCGAGATTCTTCGGGACCCCGACTGGATAACGGTTCTCTCGGGCATGAGCGCTCTTCAAGCCCAAAGCCGCAATGACATCGATTTCGAAGCTCTGATGTCCACAGCTCGCGACATGCTGCCCGACGTCGGTGACCAAGTTGAAATGCGCCCAAACCTTCTTTCGGTCGAAGGGGAAGATCACAGACGGCTGCGACGACTGGTGAGTGCGTCCTTTACGCCGGCAAGTAGCGAAAAATTGCGGCCTTTCATGCGTGAACACGCAGACCATCTCCTTGAACCCATGGTGCAAGCCGGCGGCGGCGACCTCGTAGCTGAATTCTGCAGGCCCTATCCGATTCCAATTATCTGTCGTCTCCTAGGCATTGATGATGAAGATTCCGAACAATTTGGTCGCTGGGCAGACGTAATATTTTCAGGCTTAGATGCTGATGCCGAAGCTGTTCTTGGCCGTATGGCTGAAATAACGTCCGCGCAAAAAGAGCTTGACCGCTATGCAACAGGTCTGGTTGCTGACCGAAAAAGTTGCCCCCACGCAGATCTCGTCAGCGACTTGGTGCAAGCCAGTTATGCGGAGGATCGTTTAAGCGTTGACGAATTAGTCGCAATGATCGAGGCGATCTTATTGGCGGGAACCGATACCACCAGGAATCAACTGGGATCGCTGTTAGCAGTGTTGGCAACGCAGCCGGAACAATATGAACGGCTCCGAACTGATCGGTCTTTAGTGCCGTCGGCGATTGAGGAATCGCTTCGTTACATCGGAGCTGTCCGCACGACAGCTCGAGTCGCCAGCAAAGATCTCACTGTAGGTAATCTATTTTTTCCTGCCGGCACGACGGTATTGCTTGGTCTTCATGCAGCAGGACTGAGTCAGCCCGCCGACGGTTTTCGCTTCGACATAGACCGTAGTGATCGTTCTCCGCATTTGGCGTTCGGGCTCGGCGCGCATCACTGTCTAGGAGCGGCGCTGGCGCGCGCGGAGTTGCAAGAGGCCTTGAACTCGTTCTTAGACGCAGTCCCTGCCTATGAGTTGGCGTCCCCGGTTTCATGGAAGCCGTTGTCAATGGGCATATGGGGCCCCGACAAGCTTGAATTCAGAATCCTGGAAGAGCCTTCTGTCCGAGCAAGAATCCCAGCTAATGCTGCTGAGAACACTGAACGTCAACGACAAGTCCTCGGTTCTGTGGCGCCTGACGCTGAAAACCATTGGATCCAGAAGGCAGATGTTGTTCGACAAAGGATCGTGGCGGGACTTCCGCGCTTGGTGAATGCACCGTCCTTCCCCCCAATTACTCGCCTACTGCACACCAGTCTTCGCTTCGGATGGGCGTTTTGCAGTTGGAGGTTGTTCGATCGGCGACGCTCACCGGACGCAAAACAACATGCTCTCTACAACAAATTGCGGCTAGCGGCGGAACGTTTAGGTCCAACCTACGTCAAACTTGCGCAGCTGATATCCGCAGCCGAAGGGGTGTTCCCTCAAGCCCTTGTTGACGAATGCGCGCGGTGCCGAGATCAAGCTAAACCTTCAAAATGGCGCAAAATTAAGCGAATAATTCGTAAGGATCTCGGGCCTTTGGATCAGTCGTTCGAGTCGTTCGATCGACAACCGTTCGCCGCTGCCTCAATCGCCCAAGTTCATGCCGCTGTTCTTAACGATGGCTCTGAGGTTGTAGTCAAGGTTCAACGTCCAGCAATTCACAAGAAGGTTGTGCGCGATCTGCGCGTTCTGGCTTGGATAGCCCCCCGGTTGGTGGGAAAGATCCCGGTGGCAGCTCTTGCCAACCCTCCCGCTCTCGTGCAGTTATTCGCCGAGACAATTTCTGAAGAGTTGGATTTCGAGCTAGAGGTCGCGAATTTGTTCGAAATTCGCCGAGCCTTAATGACCGGAGATAAGGGTCGGTGGATAGCTCCCGAACCAAACCTGGATATGACCACGACTCGAGTAATAGTCATGTCTCGTGTGTCTGGAACCCCCCTCACCCGATTAGATTCCGACCAACTCAGCGAACACGACGCTAGGGACCTCTTCAGGAACATGGTTGATGGTCTCTTGGAGGGTGCGGCCCTGCACGGTATATTCCACGGCGATTTTCATGCCGGGAATCTCTTCATTTTGGATGATGGAGTTATCGGCCTTGTTGACTACGGCATGGTCGGACGCCTCGACAATGAGAGGCGCGTGGCGTTCCTTCGATATGTGACAGGGCTGATGTCCGGCGACGTTCATACCCAGGTTTCCGCGGTCCGTGACCTGGGAGCCTTCTCCTCTGATGTTGATATCGATGAGCTAATCGAGAAATTACAACTGGATCGGGTCGATTTTGACCCTCTCGACCTTACGGAAGAGCAGTTCATATCGGAATTTCAGTCTTTGCTTAAGGAGCTGCTTGCTAGTGGTGCACGCATTCCTAAAGAGCTGATGCTTTTCGTGAAAAACTTTGCCTACCTCGCATCATTCATCCAAAAGATGGATCCCGATATGGATCTTCTGAGTGAGTTTTCTGCGATCAGCGCAGGATTTCTCACGAAACACGGATTTCGTGTCTCGGCTGAATTGGGACTAGCGCTCACCGATTTAGAGGTCTCAGAATCTTCTTTTCGGCGCGCAGCGGGCATTAAAGACGATATCGACGTACTGACATGGCGAGATCTGTCAGAGCGGAGAGAAGTGATGCAAAAAAGATTGACGAACAGTGACAGCGCTGTGCGTGTTGGTTTACGGGGGAGGTAGGGCATGAACAATGCCGAAGAAATGCTCAGTCTGAACGAGGCCGCCGAACGTCTCGGACTTCATTACATGACCGTCTATAAATACGTCCGCTCGGGCAAGCTGGCAGGCCACAAGAATGATGGCAGTTGGCAGGTCTCGGTATCGGATCTAGACAGTCTTTCCGAAGACCAACCCGCGCCACCAGGTCGAGGTCACCGCGCGCTGGGACAAAAATCTGGGCTCTTTCTTCAGGCGATCATTGCAGGAGATCAGTCTGGATCTTGGTCGGTAATCAGGAACGCTCTTGATAGTGGCGCG
>ENA-UPTF01001027-UPTF01001027.1-marine-metagenome-genome-assembly--contig:-NODE-1027-length-18414-cov-2.349566_pt1 | contig 18414 bp, 10 predicted proteins | sample MGYA00238166_ERZ767019 | MGnify/ENA primary metagenome ERZ767019 (study PRJEB28930, sample SAMN06266391) | marine metagenome | isolation source: Sea water from 250 m depth | place: Atlantic Ocean...
ACTTGAGGGCGTCAGAGATGCGTACCTTGAGCGAACAGAGACTCTTGGCGTTGCCCTCCCGAGGAACCTCGACGGAGGGTGTGCCGCTTAACAGATCATCAAACAAGGGCCTCCAGCGGGAGGCGTTGGCTTCAGAATACGTCCATCTCGGTGCCATGATATGCTTTGAAGGATTTAAGCCAGCACTTCTTCAGGTTCCTGATGAGGCGTTGCTCCTCTTGGTAGTGCCCGTTTGAAACATACACGGATTTCCTGTAGGGGAATGCGGGTCATGAAAACTATTGTTGCCCCTTTTCTTCTTCTCTTCGCCGGCACAATAGCTGCGGAAAAGCCGGCCAATTGTGTTAAGCAGGAATCCCAACAGGATCCTGGATTCTTTACTTTGATCGTTTTGCCGGATACGCAAGGCTACGCTGATGTCCGGCATAAGGAGACACAGAAGCACTGGCCGAGTATTGGTGATCAGCGCTCCTGCTTCTTTAAACAGACCGAGTGGATTAAGGAGAACAAGCAGAAGAGGAATATCGTCATGGCGGTCCATGTGGGAGACATTACCCAAACACAACACGATGAAGAATGGAAGATCGCTGATACCGCTTTCAAGACGATTGATAACCATGTCCCCTACATCTTGTGTTCGGGGAATCATGACATGGGTTACTCGTTAAAACACCGAGAGACCAGCCATTCGCGCACAAGCCGTTTTGGTTCCTATTTCCCTCCGTCACGTTTTACGAATAACCCTTTGTATGACCCTCATTTCGGCAAGAAAAAAAGCCTGCACTTTTATGAAGAAGGAGAGATCGAAAACTACTACCTGTTTCTAAAAGCTGGCGGGATGAAGTTTCTGATTCTCACGCTGGAATTCAAACCTCGGGACCAAACTCTTGCCTGGGCGAATAAGGTTGTTGCCGCGCATCCCGATTGTCGGACCATCGTTGTGACACACAGCTATCTCACAAGCAAAAAGGGGCAGCTGTCGGGTGCTGACCACTATAGGGTCAAGGGGAACTCTGGAAAGTCAATTTGGGAGAAGTTCGTCAGTCAACACAAGAACATCTTCCTTATCCTGTCAGGGCATGCCCTGGAGAATCTGTTGACTAGTCAGGGCAAACATGGAAATACGGTGCACCAAGTTCAGGCGGACTATTGGTATTGGGATATACCTAAGATCAAGGCCGGAAGCGGTTTCCTGCGTATCATGACGTTCCATCCTGACAAGAACTCGATTGAAGTTCAGACCTATTCGCCCGTGCTCGATGAATTTCTAGTACGCCCCAAAAGCAACTTTTCGCTGGACTACGCCATGTCGGGTAAGGGCGAACAGCCATCCGATGTAAGTGGCCAAGGGGGAGATTAGCGGCGACCAAATTCCACTACGGCAAATCCTTAACCTTGGCTCTGATGTAGTTCTTATCGAGCATGGCTAGACCAGTTGTTTCATTTCCCTTCAGCTTTCAATGCTACAGCTCGCTTGGCTCCTCCTAAGCCTCCATCTGCAATTGACCACAACTTGTCAGCGTCTTGCGCCTCTGCTGCGGCCTCCTCCAAAACTAAACCCACCCCGGCTTTCATTTATATTCATCTTTAATGTGCCTGCAACGCCTCCCCCCTCATTCATCTCGGCTTCACTCAGCTTAAATGCACCATCCAGTGTCTTCATCGACCTGAACCTGCTGAATCCAAATTCGCTTTGATCCTCATCGGTATTGAACACCAGAAAGGAACCTTGGAATGGCACATCCTTTTTACCAGATTCAAAGTCTTCACGGTTGATTGTCAGCGTTATTCTCACTTGTTGCCCATTATCTTCACTCACCCCCTCAAAAGTGACAGTTGGGTTGAGTTCCCGTGCTTGTTCTGGTCGTCCTCTACCCCTTCCTCCAAACCATCTCCGAGGTTCCTCCGGCTGCCCCAGCACCCCTAGCTTGGAAAAGGTCACTTGTTCCTCATTTAGGGTAAGTTGAATCTCGGCTTTGCCCAGGTTGGCAATATTCTCCAAGCGTTCATTTTTCCATACCGTCTCAAAATTTCCATTTAACTCACCGATTTTGACCGTATATCTAGGTATTCGCGGACCTCTTGAAACCGTCACAGGCCAATTCTGAAGCTCCGATTCAATACTGGAACGCCTACCCTCTACGAATGCAATCAATCGATTGACACCCCGATCAATGCGATCCTGTCGAGGATGAAGATGGTTTTGTGTCAAAGCCTGGATGCGATTAATTTCATCTTCAATTTCCTCCTCATTCCAGACATTCATTAAGATATTCTGTAGTGCCGCCTTGTAACGGGCGGGAATCCCATCGAGTTGAAAGAGGCGATTGGCGAGCATACTTTGCGCGTAAACTGATTTTGGTTCATTGTCATCTCCACCAAATCGACTAAACGGCCCTCTTCCTTCAGTAAAGGCACCGTCCGCACCCCATGGTATAAAATGGAATCGCATGTCATCCTTCGGACTGGAATACGCATAGTAATTGTTTTGGTTGTTAGTGTAGCCATCCCAAAAACCAAGAAGAGTCTCCATGGCCCAAAACTTGATGAACTGGTCGACGTTGACATACTTTTCCGCCTTGACCAGGTTGAAGCTCTCCTTGGTCTCAAGAATCTGAGCAAGTTTTTTTGCCTGGGTCCGCTTTTTCTTCGAATGCTTGTTCTTGGCCTCAATGTTTTCAACTGCTTGCGGATAAAAATCTGCGATTGTGCCCTCATAGAACTCTCCAGAATAATCCCCAAAATACCGTTTAATGAATGGACCTCTAACTGACTCTACGTGGGAATATACCCCAAGATACTCTCCGTTGACGGTCACTTTTGCGTGGTTGACCCTCGGAGCAGGAACACCGGCCCTATTGAAAAGTTTATAGGTGAGATATTGGCTCGCAAGGGATCCGTCCTGTACGTTGTTATTGAGTGTAAGACGGTCCAGTCCCTCAATTGGAGATTGGTCCAGGTATTCATCAAATTTCACCTTTAGGGATGGACGCTCAGGATTCAATGACCCTATGAAGCCCTTGGTTCTTATGCCTACGCTTGGGATTACCTTACCGTCTATGGTGATATCCGCCTTGTACAAATTGAAGCGATTCCCAGCTGAACGACTGCCACCGAATAAGCGGCCAATCCCCCCGTTTCTTCGATCACTTTCTTTACGAAGCTTGTCCCAGTCTGAGGGAAGCATTTTAATCTGGATCTCAAGAAGTTGGTCAGGGCGAAAGAGATCATCAACCTTCAACTTTGCTCCCATGGCAGAGTTCAGACCGGCCACCGCGGCGACCAGAACAATCAGGCTCGTTGCAAAAAAGCCTAATTTCCTGCTCCTACTGTAATGTGGGTTTATATTGATGAGCATCATACATAAATCTTAAACGTGACTGCGTAGATGAATATTGTAACAATTGGATTTCTAAAAACAAAGTTTCATCGGCCGATTTTTCAATTCAAAAAAACTTCTTGTTCCTGTGTTTCATGAATTAGGATTATATTAATACAAGCAGATGTTTCATTTCCCTTCAGCTTTCAATTCTACACCCGTCTTGCCGCCGTGTTTTCGGAGGAGTTGGATAATTTCTTCGTCATCGGAATAATCATATGATCAAATATCAAAGTTTGAAGATTCTATTGCCAGACTTTGAGAATTACTTCCCAGGAGTACCTCCTTTTTGAGGATTGGGTTCCCAGTTGGCGGGGTTCTTAGCATCTGCCAGTGGATCGATAATATTAATCGAATAGCCAAGAATGTCATTGGCTCTTGGCCATGGCTCTTTGTCATCATATTTAAACATCAAAAGCTCTTGTCCTTCTGGACTCTCGAGAGTCAACTTTTCACCGCCATTGGCCAATCTCCCACTATACCATCCATATACATCTAATCGTGGATAACGTTTTACAAAAGCCTGAGGATTGTCATCGTTGGCTAGCAGAACACACTCCCCTGGGTCAATTTTAGCGTGCAGCCTGAAGAGAAAATCTATGCCCTTTATTCGGTGCCAGCTTAAATCAACCTCGGTCTGACTGATATTTTTCAACTCAATGAATTCGTAGTCACTTCCACCAATAGGATTGTACATCACCTCATTGAATTTCACCGGGAATCCTAATATTTCAGGTGTAAAAAAAGCCTCGGTCATTGCACTCCATTTACCATCTATGCGCGTACGTGCTTTGACAGTCGTGTGCCGATTGAACGCAATGGAATCTGTAAACGGTTTCGCGCTAGGGCCGCGCGGATCACTACCGTCCGTGGTGTAATAAACACTGCCCGCTGGCGCAGTCATAGCCAGTCTAAATCCGGACTGTATTGTACCGCCATGCTGACTAAAACGTGGAGCATTAAAAGAACGTTGCAAATCAATACTGGCCATTTGCTCCATCACAATCTTTCGGCGCTGGGGAATCCAAACCTTTCCAATGTAGGGACTCATGTCGGGAAGAACGTGTTTCATTTGATTTTTCAACTCCAGATGACGAAGTGCAATGTGTTCATCCGTTAACATACCTCCATTAAAGTAGTGCTTTTGCACACGGTCGGCAAAACGCAGCCTGAATTCCGGATTGGCAGCAAAGGACTGGAAGATGCGCGCAATATCAGCGCGACCGGCGAGTGCGCCCTGAGTGAGATTGTTTGAAGTTACCACACGTCTTTGCCTGCCAAGCATCTGTTTACCATCGGTCCCGAAAGATCTCTCTGCATCCCAAAGATAAAAGCGCCACTTGGCCCCAGTACGCCGTTCGCGACCGGCACGCCAGTTGTTGTAAGGCCAGTCATCCATGTCGACGTATACACAAAGTATAATGTAATCGATGAAATTATCGAGATCTAGTAACTCAACCGCCTTATCGTAGTCGGCAGGGGCAGTAAGATCGCGGTTTATTGTAAGATTTTTAAAACGGTTCCACTCAATATCGTCGCCCTCACGGATCTCTCCAAATTGCGCAATAAGATCCCACTCCGAACTACCACCATACCGCGAGCGAAGAAAGTTAACGTCCAACCTCTCGGTAGGGTTGTAGTAGGCCTGATTTTTGCCGTTAAGCAAAAGATTCACAAGAATCCCCCGGCTGGAAGCATGACCAAGATCGCGGAACAATCGTCGGCAAAGTTCGTCGCAAATGAACGGATTGATCGAGTCATTCATACCAGCCCGGAGAACAACATGCTCAAACTCATTGATAGGCAGGTCGGAAAACAAGTGATGATTTAAACGGCTTTCTCCATATTTGCCACGAAAGTAGAGACGAAAAGAATACTTACTCCATGGAACCGGCCTAAAGGGGGTATGCCGACTTCTAATGAAATCCCCACCCTGCAGCCGCAGCCCACCCTCAATCTGAAATCCATCGGCGGCATCCGGGAAAAACAACTCAGAGGAAGCCGGACGCTCCCAAGCAATACCTCGCTTGTTGGTATTTCGCGGTTCGATCTCAAGAATACCGTTTTCACCCCAAAGATTTTTCTTCTCCGTGACAAGTGAAATAATGGGAAGCGACGTAACAGCTTTTGAGTCACCAAGTACAAAGGTATGTGTTGCCAAACCGGACGGCCATGAGCCACGACGAAATGTCGCGGCCCGAATGACAGTAGTACCAGTAATCGGTATCGGGTTACTGTACAGTTGGCCGTTAGTTGGTGTCGGTAAAGAGTAATCGGTCGTGTAGCGAATTGAGGCCTGATCCGCTTTTGTACTCAGAACAAGATCGAACGGCTCATTAAAGAATCCTCGTTTCCGGCTGAACTTGGGCTTGTTTAAGATATTTTCAAAACTGCCAGTTCCATTCATAGCTCCAGGCGTTGGTTTGATGAAATAAACCCATCGATCAGTTGGGGAAAGACCGTATGAAATATTGCTACGCTGCTCAGGATACCTTGGAGAAACTTTGTCGATAACATTTCTCGGTAATTCAGGGCTGAAAAGCCCTATATAATCACCACTTTGTCTAAGCTTGAAATTAGTATGCATCGGCTTGCCGACAACTCGGCGGTTTTTTCCGGATGCAAACACTACCAGAAACTTTTTAGGCTTAATCTCAATATCAGGAAACGTCCACTTACCAGGATCATCCTTATCATTGGTCAATGACCATCCTCCCAAATTCACTGTATTGCGCCCGGTATTCTCCAGCTCAATCCAGTCGACCGCTCGACCATCCTCATCCCTCAGACCGGACTGGTTGGACGCCACCAATTCATTGATTACCACAACCCCCGGCGAGTGATCCGGATCAACGTTATACGACCAATCGCGACCAGCGAAGGCATTGGGATTAGCCGCTTGATCAGTAATGCCCTGTGTGTTTGGCCAGGTGATCGCAACCGAGCCACGTTTGATTTTTTTGAACTCAACCTCCCAAGGACCATCAGCAAAGCCTGTCACACTCGCTGGCACTTGACCGTTGATCTGAATATCATCTACTTCAAAAGCAGTTACAGGTTCACTGAAGAATAGCCGTATTCGCTTAAGCTCACGCACGGTATCTCCAGGCCGAGGCAAAACATTAGCCAACTTGGGAGTGACATCATCAACCACTTGATAATGTGCTAACCCGACAGATTCCGGCACAAATTTATTCGCCGGTCGGCCAAAATCCTTAACATCATGATCCGCAACCCAAGATAAAACTACATCACCATAACCGGCGTCAGAAAAATGAAATATCCAAGAACGACCCCCTCCTTCGATAGAATTTGCAGGCTGCCCGTTCAATAGTAGATCTTCTCCATCGATACCTTGAACTGGCTCATTAAAATGCAGTGTCACACTATTTAACTTTTGCACCCTGCCTGGCTTTGGCGTGAAACTAGTCAACCTTGGCGGCGTATTATCATTAAGTATTCCAACCAACTCGGCATCGATCAAAAAATCACTACTCGAGAGACTGAGGTTAAATGCTTGAATCGCAATCGTATTGGTGCCGTTTTTTAAAAACGAACCAAGGTTGGCAATCTCGAAAGTCTCGAATTGGCCAGACTCATGCGTATCCGAGGCAAATTGAGAGACTGGTCTAAGAGGCGGATTCTGTGCCATTACACGCTGGCCATTGATCCAAACTATGAAGCCGTCATCGAAGTTAGCGAGTAGATCGAGAACACTATATTGGTTGGCATTTTGCACTTCAAATGTTCGGCGTAGATAAACCGTAGAATACAGACGTGGCATGTCGGCCAACAATGTACCGCTCCGGCCATCGCCATAACGGAATGGCGCGGTGCCACTTGGCCACGCAATGTCATCAAAGTCAGCAGCCAGCCAATTGCCAGAAGACTCGGAACCCTTGAGGTATTTCCAAGTTGAGCCACGTTTCAGCAAGACCTCCGTCTGACCAATCGAACAGAAGCAAAGGATTGCAAACAAAGGCAGAAAAATGGAATGAGTTCGCTTCATCTTGATTCGCTAGTTCTTGCCAAACACCTCGCTCAAGACCACCGCTTCAATCAGATCACGTAGACCTTTGTTGTCCTGTCTCATTTCACGGAGGATGGCATCGATAGCGGGGCGATCGGAGGGGACCAGTTCGCGACCGATAGCATAAGTGAGGAGTTTTTCGGTGAGGCTCCGAGAGAATTGGCCTTCGCGTTTGATGATATGCTTTCCGAATTCAGGAACCGTGGAAAAGGCGTCACCATTGGGCAACTCGCCCGAGGCATCAATGGGCATATTCTTGCCGTACTCATTACGCCAACGACCAATGGCATCAAAATTTTCCAAAGCAAAACCAAAGGGATCAATCTTGCGGTGGCATTCGGCGCAAGTGGCAATCTCGCGGTGCTTGGCAAGTTGCTCACGGATGGTCTTTGCTCCGCGAATGTCCGGCTCAATATCTGGCACGTCATCAGGGGGAGGAGGAGGCGTATAGCCAAAAAGTTTTTCCAACATGTAGATGCCTCGCACGACTGGTGAAGTATCCACCCCATTGGCTGAAGCCGTCAGGAAAGATCCATGCCCCAAGAGCCCACCCCGAGGCGTCCCCTTGAGGGACACCCGTCTCAAATGATTCCCTTCTATGCCTTCTATGCCATAGTGGAGAGCCAGTTCGCGATTAAGAAAACTATAGTCTGCATTCAGAAATTCACGCGTCGACAGATTATGATCAAGCACATGCCTAAAAAAAGTCTGCGTCTCATTACGCATGGCTACTTCAAGATTATCACGATAGTAGACCTTAAAATCCTTTGAGGGAGGCATTTCTCCTATGTTATCAAAGTTTAACCAAACGCGAATGAAGTTATTTGAAAACCGGTTGGATTTTGAATTACGCAACATACGCTTGACCTGTCCCCTCAAGACAACCGATTTACTAAGTTTATTTTGTTCAGCCAGAGTTAGCAGCTCGCTATCAGGCGCAGTAGACCACAGAAAGTAGGAAAGGCGTGAGGCTAGGGCATAATCATTCAATTTCCCTGAATTTTCATCGAGATAAAGAAAAGACGTTGAACAAAGAATCGTTTGGAATCCAAGTTGCAGGGCTTGCAGCGGCTCTAAGCCCTCATCCAGCTTTCTGTTCACCATTGACTCAATCGGACTTAATTCACCCTGCCACAGTGGTCTACGAAACGCTTTCGCAGCAAAGATGCGCAGACGTTCTCGTGTTTTTTCACGATTAAGATCATTGGGCTTTAATGAGCCATACATCAGGTCATGGCCTCTAGGCGGCCATTCCTTAACAAAAGGCCCTCTAATCTGAATCTCCCAGATACGCAACTTCGGACCGCGATAAGCCTTCAGCACGCCATAGCTCCTCTCGTTACCAGCCTTCATTTCCGAGAAGGGCTTTATTTCAGGAGCAACATCTTTTGCTGTAGCTAATAGACGGACGAGTCGCTTGGTCGCCGTGGTACCGTTACGAAAACGGACCTCAGGCTCATACCCTTTCTCCATATAAACATCCCACTCAAACCACTGCGGCTTCTCGTTGATTAATTCCACCATGGCCAGAGAACGTTTACGGGACACATTTCCCGTGCTCGTCACGCTGCCCTGTCTGTCTACTGCCGTGAGTTCCAGAATCAAGGGATCTCCATTGCGGAAATCATCGATGGTCTTGCCGTATGGATGCCGGCGATCGATTGCGGCGGCACGCACACGGACTCTATATAAGCCACTTTGCGCCACACCCTGATTGAGCAACGGCCGAAAACCAATATGCCCACCTCGGTAGTGCCTGCCATATAGATCAGTGTATGGAGTCTCGGGAATAAATCGGAACCGGTCTACCTGAAAGAGCTTAGGCAATTCCCTAGCTTCTTTTCCTTTAAAATAAAATGGTGATTTTTGAGCGTAAGTCTTTATTTCAGGCCGGGGGCCGAAGTGGGTGGCTCGTTCAATGGCTTGGGCCGCAGCACTCAGATAATGGTTGAGCAATAGACCCGAAGTCACCAAGCCGGCGCCAATGTTATCAAAACCATCGACTTTCACTTCCGGTGGAAAATTTTCCGTAGGATTCCAAGCACTGATATTGAGACCAAGTAAATCTCCAATGGTATGCCGATATTCCCAGGAATTCATCCGACGCAAGGCAGTGTGCTGCCCTTTACCGGCCAATCGGGGATGTGCCTCAGCAATCGATTCGGTGATACTTTTGATTACGGCCAGCACCTCCGTTTTAGCAGGCTGCTTCTCTTTCTCCGGTGGCATGTCTCCCAAATTTAGTTGATCTAAAATCTCCTGCCATGATTCCAACTCTTCAAGTTCCGTTATAGCAGGCGGCAACTGGTCAAACCGCCGGTGAGCCTCCTGTTTTTCAGGCCCATGACACTTAAAACAATAATTTTTGAGAAAAGTACGTGGCAGTTCCGCATGCACCGAGAGGCTTAAAATGAAAAGGGCAAAGACTAAGCAGAAACTCTTCATAAGAGTTGCATGGGTGAAAAAGTACCAGTACTTTTACCAAAGCGATCTCGCTCACAACCAAACCATTGCAACGTGGACAACCAGAGATTGGAAAGCGGAACTCGCTTTGAACCCTCAGCCGGGCAAATGAAATGCCCCCCATGTTTTACTCCTCCACCCGCCAGTAAAACCGGTAAGTCACGATTACTATGACGGGAGCCATCGCTCATGCCACTTCCCAACACTACTAAGGTATCATCAAAAACTTTAGTTTCCTTTAATCGATCCAGAAAAAGGCCGAACTGTTCCATCCAGTATTTCTCAACAACCTGCAATTGTGCAAGCCGGTCTTCCCCTTTTCCGTGATGTGAAAGACCATGATATGACCCCACACTCAATTCTGAAGTACGAAAGGAAATAGGTACTTCAAAGGTTGCCACGCGGGTGGAATCGGTCTGCAAAGCTAAAGCCAAAAGATCACATAATAGAGGCATCTCCTCAATATGCTGACGTTCTGCCTGACCAATAGCTTTGATGGGAGATTTAGGCTTGGGTTTATCCAACCACTCACGGGACATTTGTAGACGTCGCTCCACATCGCGCACCGACGTAAGGTACTGATCAAGCTTATCACGATCGGCAGCATCGAGTTTTCCGTTCAAGGTTTTTACTGATTCACGTAAAGCATCCAGGACGCTGGAGCGGTGTAGTAAAACTTCGCGTTGCTCTGCCCGGCTTGCGTTATCCTGATCAACAAATAATGCTCTAAAAAGCTGTGCCGGATTGTTGATAGGCGGAACACTGACCCCAGATCGCGTCCAAACCATGTTAGTACCTCCGTCGATGCCTGCTGTAATGGACGGAAAACGTGTTGTGCTTCCGACATGCTCAGCCGCCACTTGATCAATGGTGATATTTTTTTCGGGAAAACCGGCCGCCATTTCCTTACGTATACCTCCGCTTAAAAAAGCGTGTACTCCTGCATGTCCTCCGTTGGCACCATCATCCAAATTGGAAAAAACCGTGAAATCCCTGCGATGCTTCTCAATGTGTTTAAGGGTCGGGCTGCTGATATAGTCCGCACCGGAGGTCTTGGGGAAGAATGCCGGGGGATAAAAGCCCAAATGATTACCGAAACAAACTAACCGCTTGGTTCTGGCAGGCGCCGCCATCATTGAGCTTTCCAGCCAGGGCAATGCCAGCACCACGCCCATTCCCTGCAGAAACCTCCTGCGGTTGATCGAATGTGAATTCATTAAACGCATGTTACTCATCATTTCCCCTGATGGGTCGATCTTAACATCGGCCGAATACATCGTAAACTTAAAGGATCGGGCACTGGGAAGAGCAATATCGATCAGCTTTGAATCGTCCGGTAGAAGAGTTTATCCATACTGGCACTTACCGTAACGGCCGCGCCGGGATATCCAAATGGGATAAGGTGTTGAGGCTATTATCGACAGGTCTCTAGGAATGCGACCAGATCCAACAACTCCTGCCGTGACAATACTTGATCTGATCCGGATGGCATCACCGATATCGATGAAGTCGTGACGCGATGAATTTGGCTCCTTGCAACTCGCACAGCGCGCATACTCGCGTTTTTCAAGTAGATGGCATCCTTGGTTTCACGCTGAATAATTCCGCCATATGATTCCCCATCGGCCATTTCCAGAACATAGTGTTCATAACCGTTAACGACCGTCGAACTGGGATAAAGAATGGCTTCCAGCAAGTCACCGGGTTGTCGAATGCGCCCAATCCTCGTCAAGTTTGGCCCCAGTTGACCACCCCGACCTTCTATGCGGTGACAGACACCACAGGAAACCCGTTCATCATGGAACAAGACGCGTCCGCGCGATGCATTCCCTGAGTCCAGCACTTTGAGTAGCGACTTGATGGCAGCTTCCTGTTTCTTTTGGCCAGAGAATTCATGTTTTAGAACACCTGACAGCGCCACGTGGGCAGCATTCTTGCCATCAGGGAAGGCATCCATGATGGCTTTTCGTTGACCGTTTTCAAGCGAAGCGAGCCCAGGGCTTTTTTTAAGAGCTGCGGCAAGTTTCATGCCCAGAAGATTCCATGCTACGGCATCAATGACAGACTCCTCCGATGCATCCAACTCACGTCCAAGAGTAAAAGGCCTGACTAGACTAGGCAGGTAGAAGGATCGAGCGCCGGCTATGTTCTGAAGCAACGCGTCCCATTGCGGCTCATTGAGCAGATGTAAACGGAGGGATCCCAATGCTTGGGCAGCCTGCCGCCCCAGAATAACCGGAGTCTGCTCATCAGTGAGAAGACTTACCAAAAAGGCAAAGGATGCATCGGAAATGTAACCTTGGTGTTTAACAAGAACCTGCATAGCACTCGCACGTGTCGCGGGCGACTCGCCTTCATTTTCCGCAATAAGTGATACGGCAACCAAAACGGGCTGACTCATTTCGAATCGCTGGGCGATGTTCATGGACTCCGCTCTGACCTCAGAGTCACTACCATTTAATCCAAGAAGAAGGCATTCGTGGAGAGATTGGGGTAAGTTATCAAGAAAACCCAGGGAGGCCAGCACTTGAGCCTGAACTTCAGGCTTTACCTCTTTGGAAGCAAAGATCTCCAACAGGACCTTTTGAAAAGCGTCATCCTGCGCGTAGGACATGACGATTCCCTCGATAAGTTGCTCATTGTCAGCACCGCGTTCATGTTCTCCGACAAGTTCACGAAACACCTGAAGGATTTCATGTTTCAAATCCTTGCGGCTGGAAATCACCCGGCGCGCCTCGTGGCAAACATTAATGTCTGGTGAACGCAACAAAGGCAGAACCCTTGCTGCATCCAGATCGCTGCCAAGGGTGTCCAGAACCCTTAGAGCAATACGCTGCCGGTATGGATGCGTGTCATCGGACAAGTATGAAGCCACTCCGACCGGGTCTCCAATTTCAATAAGGGCATGCACAAAGGCGTGCCGTGTGTGGAGGGGATCACTGGAATCCATGTTATGAAACAACGATGGGAGTGCCACTTTGTCACCCAGTTGCCCGATCGCCGTGGCGGATGCAGCCTGAACAAATGGACTAGGATCATCCAGGAGCTTGGCCAGTGGCCCAACAGCTGACTCATCCTTTAATCGTCCAAGTGACCTGGCAGCCACCTGGCGCATACCAGGATCCGGATCCCGCAAAGCCTCCTGAAGGACCACCAGAGCGCGTTTACTGCCTAACCTTGAAACCAGCCAGAGGCAACGCTTCCTAAAGGCCGTTTCTCCAGAACTTGAGATCGCACTTGTGATTATATCCAGGACAACATCACCCTTGCCGACGAGAGCTTCCGCCGCCTTGTCGCTCACTGCCCGCCTAGGGTCCCTTAACAAATGGACCAACTCTGCAGGGTCAAGTAAATCCCACGCAAGGTCCAACCCCCTTGGATCATCTTGCTGAGCCGTGCTTCCCTGTCTTTGAATTCGATAAATGGCCCCCTTGATTTCGGGCTTGGCATTTTTTGAAAACGGACACCCCCAGCTCAACCAACCCCCGGTGTCCAGCAATAAAAGAGAACCGTCAGCGTCTTCCAGAATGTCGGTAGGGTGAAAACCAGCACTTGCAGATGAAAGAAAATCGTTTTCGACTGTTACAAAAGATCCGTTCCGCGCCTCCAAACGCACATGGACCACCTTGTGCGTATTGAAGTGACAGGCAAACAGGGTATCACGATATGCCTCGCCGAAAGATTGTCCACGGTAGCGCATTAAACCGGCTGGAGCCACTTGTCCCCAGCGACTGACTGCCGGAAGGCGCAACCCTGTCTCCGGAAGCAATGGGCTTCCATAAACTCGCTGTGTCAGGCCTCCCCACATCCAATGAATCAAGGCGTCATGCCGTTGTCCACCGAAACTGTCAAAAATGGCACAGGTTGAAAGCATGTCACCATTGGAGGTAAAGACAATGTCAACCGGGTTGACCCCACCCTGTCCTTCAACTTGAACATCACTACCGTCAGGCCAGCAGGAAAAGACACCTGCAGCACGACTAAAACCAGACCGAGTACCATCCTTACCAACAAGGTCATATCCAAAATGACCGCCTGAAAAATATAACCTTCCATTGGGGCCTAAATAGGGACCGTGTTGATTTGCTCGACCATCAAATTCCATGGTGCCAAGTATCTTCTCACGCTTATCAGCAACTCCATCATCATCCACATCTTCAAGCCTCCACAGATATGGGGCCGAAATTATATAGAGCGCCCCGTTGTGCCAGAGTCCTCCTTCCGGCATGGTCATCCTATCCGCGAAGATGGTGCTCTTATCAAAAACCCCATCACCGTCAAGATCGACCAGTCGCCTTACGAAACGGGGCAATTCTCGCTCAATGGCTTGCCTAGTTGTCAAGTTGCGCCCATCGCTTTCCGCCACGTACAGGCGTCCACGATCATCAAGGCATGCCATCATCGGATACTCCACCATTGGTGGCGATGCCGCAAGCCGGACATCAAAACCGGGGATAGTTGTGAAGTTTGGCGGAGAAAAGCTTTGATCTGCTAGGACCCCAGAAACTGTGCCAAGAAAGGCACATATCATGAATGTAAACACCCGCAAAACCCGTTGTAGGAGGAAGTGGTTGTTCATGATGGATGAGCCAGTTATATGAATTTAGATGTTTGAACCACACCTGACTACCCTTTACCAATTTGGTCTGCCGCCTATTTTTTGGGTCCTGAACCCTGGGGCTCGATTGGCAATGCTTCGATGAATTTTCTCTCTGTGTCCGTATTCAGGAAGTTGTCCAAACTCTCGCCACTTTTGGTGCCTGCTTTGACGGTAGAACCGGAGCGCTCCTGCTCGGTAAGGGAAACGAGGTCGTTGGGATTTTGCACAATGAAAGGTGTCAGAAAAATGAGCAACTCAGTTTTTGTGTCTTTCATCTCCTTGTGCCTGAACAGTGAACCGAGGATAGGGATATCGCCCAGAAGAGGCACCTTCCGTATAGTCTCAACTTTATTGTCCTGCATGAGACCACCTATGATCACGGTTTTGCCGTTGGGCGTGACCACCACCGTCTGGGCTGAGCGTGTAGCGAAAACCGGTAATTGAAGACCTTCGGAAACCTCGATTTTATCACCGGTTGTTTCAGAAATTTCAGGGAAAAGTGACAGTTCAACCAGCCCATGCGGGGTGATGTACGGCGTAACGCGGAGACTGATGCCGATGGGTTCATACTCGTACTGGGGAATCTGGACTCCCGTTACGGAGTTAACATTACCGGTTTGCATGAACGGCACCAGACTGCCGACGGAGATGAGCGCCTCACGATTGTTCCGTGTAAGGATCGACGGACGAGAAAGAATCTCAACCTTCCCCTCCTCGGCTAATGCATTCATCGAAACACTGACATCATCGTAGTTTAGCTGCATCAAGCCTCCTGACCCGCCAAGATCGAATGCCGTTCCGGCCGTGAGCGCATTCCCTTCTCCTCCACCGATCGAGCCACTAAAAACGGCATCGATACCTAAATTACTATTGTCGTTATGAGTCAACTCGACAAAGGCGACCTTGATCAATACCTGGGATTTCGGCTTGTCCAATTCCTGGATTAGATCATTAATCTGCTGGTTGGTTTCCTCGTCGGCGATGACGATTACCGATCGAGTCTCAATATCGAACTCGATGAGAGCATCGCCGAGCATGGTATTGTTGAAATACTGGCGTGAACCCATTCCTCCTGCACTGTTGCTGCCTGTTCGGCTGGAGGACCGGCCAGTAAATTGTGCCAAGGCATCCGGAAGCAGGCATCCGAATCCAAGTGCCAGGACAAGCAGCGGACCCACGAGATGACGGAAGGTTTGATTACGGTTCATTGTGTGAATTCCCTGTTTTAATAATGGTAAAAATGTTTCAGTTTAATCGGCCCTGTCATCTCTGGCTACTAAAGCCACTGGAGCTCTGCGGGTCTGATATTCTCCTGTTGTCCAGTGGGTTTTGCTGGTCCTGCCTGTTGCGGTTCCTGGTGGAATTGAAATTGCCGTTCTGCTGCTCGAACATGTTGCGCAGAATTTCAGACACTCCTTCAACGTCTGCATTTTGCAGGGAATAGGTATACACCTTCTGTTGCTTGGCTTTGTTGTCATCAAGCCGCTCAACCATTAGTGCGATCTGTTTCATCAATTCGGCGGTAGCGCTGACAATGACCGAGTTGGTCCGGGGATCAGCCACAGCCACCACGCGTTTTTGTTGAAGCATCCTTTCACTTGAATTTCCACTACTGCTACTCCGAGACCTGCTGGAACTGGAACTGGATCGTCCCCAGGAGCCAAAACGGTATCCTCCACGAGAGCTCTCAATTTCATCCTTGTCCGAAAATAGATTGGTGAGTACCTCCGCCATTTCGTAAGCATCGGCATTATTTAATTTGAATACCTGAATTTCAGTAACATCCTCAATTGTGCGATCCATCTCCTTGACCAATTGTTCTATGGTGGGGATCACATCGGCTGGAGCACTGACCACGAGGGAATTTGTTCTTTCTTCCGAGATGGCAACCACCCTGGACGCCGCTGCCAGCGCGGCGCTGCTGCCGCTGCCACTGCTGCGGGAGGAACGGCCACTACTCCCGCTGCTTCGACTGCTGCTACTTCCGCCACCAAAGCGCGCGCGCATCATCTCCGCGATAGCGGAACTACTGCGACTGCTCGAGGACCTGCTCGATCCGGATGAACTGCTCTGAAACAACCCCTTGATAACGTCGGCCAATTGCTTCGCATCGGCATAAACAAGCGGAAAAACCTTGATTTCAGAAATGCTGGAGATGGAGGTATCCAGTGCGCTGACAATTTCGGCTATCCGGTGAATGTTCGTCTGGGTATCGGTCAGGATGATTGCGTTGCTGCCATCATTCGCGGAGATGGTGGCATATTCCGGCAGTAACTCACTGATGTTTTCGATCAGTTGCCCGGCGTTGCCGAATCGAATCGGAATAATCTGGGTTACCATCACATCCTTCTTCGGGATATCCGCCGGATCGGCTCCAGACTTCACCGGAATGTCTTCAGTCAGCGCCTTGTCTTTTTCGACAATCTTCAGGATACGTCCACGACGAATGGCGGTGTACCCCTTTTCATTCAGGATTGTGTCCAGAAGATCGACTGCTTCCTCGCGATTCAATGGTTGCTTGGAGAGAATCGTAACATCGCCACGCACTTCAGTGTCTCCGAGGATGATGAACCCTGCAGCTTCACTCATGTACTCCAAGACAGATTGAAGTGGCACATTCTGAAAATTCAGCATGAGTTGCGGATCCTCAACGATTGCTAAAGCACTTGGTTTGCCTGTTTGCGGGCCAGCCGGGATGTTGTTTTTCCGTTCTTGCGCAAACAGCGTGATGGCACCCATCAGGGCAAGTGTCGTGATCCACTTGAATTCCATTGGGCTTGTTCGGTTTATCATATTTGTTTTCATTATCTGTAAAGTATTTTTATTCCCCGATCTCTTGCCGGCGACGCTCCATCATCTTGCGAAGAAGTTCCGCTTCAGAATCCGCTGAACTGTCTGATTCTTCCTCTTTATCCTCAGAATCTTTTGCTGAATCTTTATTTTCATCACTGCGAGTTGTTCCACGACTAGAATATTGACTGCGTGACGAACTGCTCTTTGAGGCCGTGCGCACTCGCTCGCTGGATTCTTTCCAGGCACCACCATCCACACGCCTCAAGCTTGTTCCAATATCCACGTTGAAGGTGGCTTCGCCCTCGGCAAACAAAACTGCCTTATCACTTAGGGAAATCAGCTTCAAGTTATCGATCTGATCATTGAGCTTGAATGCCCCACTGTATTCAGAGGAGGAACCGGACAAGACAGCAATTTGCCGGTCAGCATAAGCCATAAGACCGATAACGGTGAAAGCATCTATTTGGGGTTCCGGCTCGGGTTCTTGGCGTTTCCTGTCTGGCTGATAAGGTTTCCGGTTTGGGTCAAATATATTGTTGATATGCAAAATATCAAAATCTTGGAGTGAACCTGGAACCGGCTTTGTTACCTCACTTTTTTGCTCCTTTAATTCTGCAGTTTCAGAGGGCTTGTCAGCTGTTTCAGACGCTTGGCCAAGCGATGCGTAAAGCAATCCAACCCATAGAAGAATTCCAAACCCCAACTTCGGGAATTGATTCTTGTCTTTGTTGTACTTCATTGCAACGCCTCTTCAAGCGCCTCTCCAAGCTGGAGGCCTGTAAAATGGACACTCACACTGACTAATTTTCCGGTCTTTTCACGTGATGCCAATTCGAGCTGTTCAATTTTTAAGGGAAGCTCATCCGACTCAATGGCATGAACAAATTCGACCGCTTCCTGCATCGTCCCCTCTGCCACCAATCGAACATCGTATGTCCTGTAACGATCATCGTGATTCTGCCACTGAGGCTTGATCGACGTAAGCAATATCCTTGAATCGTCCGTCCATTTCTCAATGGCTCGCAATACGTCATCCTCGGCAATCGAGTTGGTGTTATTCAAATCACCACGCAAATATGTCTGCCATTTTTTTTGGACGGACTCTTCTCGTTTACCTGGTCCATTAGCAACATCGGCGATATCGTCGAT